>Ga0180434_10001021_pt1 | contig 40955 bp, 53 predicted proteins | sample SS_ome_7_FD_132453 | JGI IMG/M metagenome (GOLD analysis project Ga0180434, IMG submission 132453) | Hypersaline lake sediment archaeal communities from the Salton Sea, California, USA - SS_1_D_2 metaG | ecosystem: Environmental > Aquatic > Non-marine Saline and Alkaline > Hypersaline >... | reverse complement strand
TCCTGAAAACGTGAATCGCGGGGTGAACGAAATCGTTCACCTCACGGATTTTCCGACCCACCCTCCACCCTCAAACTGTTGGAACACCTCGGTGACCTGGATAGGTTTGCCATAGGGAAAGCGGGGGAGGGGGCATTCGAAACTGCTCTCGTCCCGCAAGACCTGGATGACCCTGGCCCCAGGACGCGTGATGATCGGGTTGGAATGGGGCGGCGCACGGAAAGCGAGCAAAGGGGTCTATTCGGTCTTAAAAGTGAAGAGGTGTTCCATGAGGAGCCTAAAACTTGCCTTCGCTGAAGTGTTGAAACTGCAGGGTGAACGGATTCGTTCACACCGCGAACAGCGATCTCAGGATATTTAATAATAAATCGGCTTGGAACGGAACAGTTGGAACACTTCGGACCGATTTTTGTCCATCCGCCGGTGGGTCCGGATTTCGTCGAATCGGATTGGAATAAAAGTTGTTTTTACCGACGCCGGAGTCGCATGACGAGGTAGACGACGAGCGCCGCGAGGGCCGCTGCGCCCAGTCCCGCGCCGATGGCGTAGGCGTAGTCCTCGGTCGTCATCGAGGTCAGGGAGGCCTTGGGGCTCTCGTGCATGTAGCCCTCGGCCGGCACGATCGTGAGCATGTGGTTGCCGTCGGGCATCGGCTCGCGCTGCGTGAAGTTGTTCTCGGTGACGCGGTAGACCGGCACCGTACCGCCCTGCATGGTGGCCGCGGCGTCCGCCGGGACGCGGAACTCGCCGTACGTGTAGGAGTCGGTGTGCTGCGGCTCGACGCCGTACGCGATGCCGGCGCTCATCTGCGCCAGGCGGAAGTGCTCGCCCGGCATGGCGTCGACCATGACGCTGTCGTGCGGTTTCAGGGTGTAGGACGTGTCCCAGTGACCCATGGTGTGATCGCGCCGCAGGACGACGGTGTACCGGCTGTCGTTGCGGAGCACGAAGGCCACGGGCTGCTGCTGCATCGTTGTTCGACGCGTGCAGAGGAAAAAATCGCGGCGGGACCCTCCGACAAAACATCTCTTCCGTCGGCGGGCAGAGAGTGCACGGTCGATGGCAACGACCGAAGGCTCAGCGTCGCGGCGCCCCGTGCGTCCGCTCGACATGCGCATCAACCGGTTCGGCGACGTCGTCGTCAGCGCCCGCGACCTGGGCGACGAGCCGGCGGAGTTCGAAAAACGACTGATCGTCAGCCTGGAGAACTGGCGGCGCCACGACCGTCCCGGCGCCTGGCTCACGATCCCGCTGGCGCGCTCCGACCTCGTTCCCACCGCCGTGCGCCAGGGCTTCGTACCGCACCACTGCACCGAAACGTACTTCATGCTCACGCACTGGATTCCCAAGTCGCCGTCGAAGATCCCGAGCATCGGAACGAACAACGTCGGCGTCAGCGTTCTCGTGCCGCGGTTCGTGCGCGGCCGGGGCGTCGAGATCATCCTCGTGCGCGAAAAGTACTCCAAGCGCCGGCGCAGCTGGAAAGTGGTCTCGGGCGGCGTCGAGATCGGCGAGCTCTTCGCCGAGGCGGCGCTGCGGGAGCTGCGCGAGGAGGTCGGCGTCGTGGGCGAGTTCGTGTGCGCCGTCGGCCTCTGGAACCGCAAGAACACGAAGTTCCGCCGCGGCGAGATCCACATCGCCTGCGTCGTCCGGCCGACGGGCTACGTCCGTTCGCGCCGTCGGAGGCGGGCCAACGGCTCCGACGGCCCGCAGGCGTTCCACATCCAGCGCGACGAGATCACCGCCGCGCGCTGGACCGACATGAGCGAAGCGGTCAGGATCGCCGCGCGCGACCCGCGGAACATCGAGCGCCACTGGTACTCCTCGATGATCTCCTGCCTGTTCCGGACGCCGTCGATCGACGCTTTCGACGCGAAAAGACGGTCGGGCGGCGGCGCGAAAAAGGCAGCGATCTCGACGCCGGCCCTGACGCGCATCGACACGCACGACGTCCGCGGGCCCCCGCAGCGCATGCATTTCCACGTGTCGGCCTGGAACCCGGGCCTCTTCGCCGCCTTCGGGAACGACGCCGACGGACCGAAAGCGATGCAACGGTGGATGCAGGAGGCTCCCGAACAGCCCTGGTACGAGGAGTGGTGCACGGAGCCCGACGGAGAATTATCTTGCCCCATGCTCAACAACGGGAACGATGAGCGTGGTGATCGTGAACAATTCGAGCCAGACGGTGCGCCGAGCGCAGAAGATCACTTCCGACGAGAGCGCCGATCCCAAGGACTCGAAACTGCCGAGCCTGTCGCCTGACGACTCGTCCTTCCTGGCGTCGGGCGCGAAGACCGACGAGCTTCCGTGGCCCAACCTCTCGAGCGACGTGCCCAACGGCGTGGTCCTGATCTGGCCCGATGGGGCCCAAGCGGGCGACGGGGCCGACGTTTCCATCACCGTCGACGCCTACGGAGACGGCAGCCCCACCGACGACGGCGACTACCTGGAGGGCTCCGCCCTTTCGCTGACGTACGACGACACGACGACGCCCTGGACGCTGACGGTCGAAGACAAGGGCAGCTTCTGGACCAAGTACGGCGTCTGGGTCCTCGTCGCCGGCGGTGCGCTGGTCCTGATCGCCGTCGTGGCGATCGTCATCGCCCTCGTGCACTCCGGTCACAAGGGCGCGGCTGCAGTGCCCAAATAGCGCTCGATCGAAAATACAATGCTTTTTTTAGTTAACTAGCTACCTTGACACATCAGACGGGAATCGTGCGCCGGGCCTGGCGCAGCAGGCCCATGAAGTCCTTGTCCTCTTCCTGGATCGTGACGTCCACGGAAAGGACGACGCGCGGCAGGTGGATGAGGAACTCGCCGGGCAACATCGACTTGCGCATCGCCTGGAACTCCCGCTCCGTGATGTCTTGCGGGGCGAACTCCTCGAACTCCGTCCTCGCGTCCCGTTTTTTCCAGCCCTCGTACGCCGTTCGGGAGCAGAAGAAAGGAACGACTTCGTCGCGGCAGGAGGCTTCGATCCACACGTATTCCCTGGCCTGCTGCAGGGTGCCGTCGAACGACGGCAGGACGTGGCACTCCTCGATGTCCGGAGCGCCTTCCGTCTCCGGTTCCGTGTCGGCTTCGGGGTGGGACGGCGGGACGGGCAACTTCGCGATGGCGGCCATGACGCGTGCGTGCGAGATAAGAATGAAAACACCACCGGTTCCGCTCGTTTTCCTTTCCGGCGCGCGGCCCGCGTGCGGAAATTTCTCGGAACGCCGCGCCGCAGAAGGGCGCTTCGCGCGGCGTTCGCTGCATTTTTGATCCGTACCCCATGGCCGCCGCACCCGGAGGCTGGAACGAGCTGAAATCGTGGTTCTACAAGAACGGCTGCTACGTCAAGAACACCGGCAACGCGGGTGCCCGCGACCAGCGCGAGATCACGCACCTCCTGCTCGACGGCGGGCGCGTCCACGTCGCCAAGGAGCAGGCCGAGGAGTTCCTGAAGCAGTACGCCCGCAGCCTGCAGCGGGCCGAGCGCAACTACGTCGTCGAGACGCGTACCCAGATCTTCCGGTTCATGATGGACCTCGACATGATGGAAGAGGAGCAGGTCCCTTTCGACCGCGTGCTCGAGATCGTCCGGTGCATTCAGAAGACGCTCGTGGACTTCTACGGCGCGTGCGACGACCTGCAAGCGATCGTGAACACCACCGAAACGAAGATCGTGACGAAGCAGGCGACCGACGAGCGGCCCGAAGTCCGGCTCGTGAAGACCGGCGTGCACCTGATCTGGCCCGGGCTGCCCGTCGACGTCGAGCGCGCCCACGCCCTCCGGCGCTCTGTCATTTTCGACCTCGCCTCGCAGTTCGGCGAGCGCTCGGAACTCAACCCCTGGGACGACGTCGTCGACCGCGTCGTCTACGAGTGCAACGGCCTGCGCATGATCGGCAGCCGCAAGTGCAGTGTCTGCAAGGGCTGTCACAACGCCAAGACCCGGCGCGCCGCCTGCGCCGTCTGCCACGGAGCGGGCAAGTACGACGAAGGGCGCGTCTACGCCCCGCAGGCCGTCATGCGCCACGACGGCACCCTCGACCCCGACGAGCTTCTGCGCCTCACCGACGCCGGCCAGCGCCTGTACCTGATCCGCCGCACGACCATCCGGCTCCAGGGCGTCGAGAAGATCCCCGGCGTGCCTCCCTTCCGCGTTCCGGAGCGCCTCAAGGAGCGCCTCAACCCGCTCGACGCCCGCGTCAGCGGGCGCCGCCGCCGCCTCCAGCGCGAGAGCAAGGAGCTTCCGGGGGACGGCGCATCGGCGCCCCTCGACACCGACAGCGAGGCCTACCGGCAGCTGGCGGCGTACATCCGCCGCTCGTTCCCCACCGGCCCGGAAGTCACGCAGATCGTCCGCCCGCCGTCGAAGCACTACCTCATCGCTCAGTCGTCGTCGCGCTTCTGCGCCAACAAGGGATCGGAGCACGACCGCAACCGCGTCTACTTCTTCATTTCGCCGTCGGGCGTCGTCCAGCGCTGCCACTGCACCTGCCCCGTCATGCGCCGCTTCACGACCTGCAGCAACTTCAAGAGCGCCTGCCGTCCGCTGCCGCCCCTGCTGTTCCGCGAGCTGTTTCCGGACATGAAGCAGAAGGCCGCGGTGCCGATGCACGTTCCGCCGGGCTGCAAGCGCCAGAAGATCAGTCCCGGCAACCTGTGCGGCGGGGCGGGAGACGATCACTCGTTCCTAGCTCAGCAGGTCGACGCGCTGCGCGAGCGCGTGAGATCGCAGCAGCACCGCGAGGCGATGGCGATGATGTAGCGAATGAAAATACGTTTTTAATGCGTTCTTCGCTGCGCGTCAGCACATGACCAGCAGGACAGGAGCTCGCCGGGGATCATCGTCCGCGAACGTTCCGGGGAGGCCGACGTCGATCAAGGCTCCGGCTCTCGCGTTCAGGACGTCGAAATGCTCGTCGCTCGGCTCGGAAAAGCCGCAGATCGCCTCCGAGCCTTCGTATTGCGGGCGAATAGCGTGATCCGGCACGTACACGGCCACGTGTTTCTCGTTGATGCCGCACGCTCCTAGCCGCGCGACTTCGAGGAACTTGCGAAACCTGACGCAGAAATCGTCGCACGATGCCGGTTCGGAAGAAGAGCAGCAGTGCTTGACGGAGGAGTGAAGCCGGTCGAAAGGCAGGACGATGGCCAGGACGAGGATCATCTTCGCGCGTCGAGGGAGGGGGGGGGGGAAGGAATGGCCCCGCGTTCCGAGAACGTTCTCAAAACGCCTGCTGGATCGGGGTACCGTAGACGGGCGGCGTCATCGGCTGGAACTGCGTGGCCATCGGGACCTGCAGGGGAGTGTCGGAAAACGATTCGTTGGCACCCATCAGGTAGCCGCGGTTCGCCACGGTGGCGCTCTCGCCCAGGCCCGGCACGACGTTGAGGACGACGTTGTTGCGGCCGGGGCAGGGAGGAGGCGGTTGGTGCGGAGGGACGCCGGTCGTGGGGGTGCCGGCGGGAACGGCCTTCCACCGGCGCTGCTCCGCCACGGCCGACCCCACGCGCGGCTCCGTGATCTGCGCCGACGTCAGGTTCTCGCCGCGCGGGAAGATGGGGCCCGGACCGTGCGGCCGCATGCGCATGCGCATCGCCGGCCGCACGCCCTGCATCGTCATCCCGATCGGGTCGTAGGCCATCGGGCCGTCGCAGGGCGTCTTGTGCTGCACGCCCCACAGCGGATAGCGGTAGCGGTTGACCATGCCCGGTGCGGCGTTGGCGTCGCCGAAGCCGCTGCCGTGGTCCTGTTTGTACGTGCGCGCCACCGCAGATGCCGACGTGCTGTGACTGCGGTACATCGTTGCGCCGCTACCTGAGATTTTATTTCCTCCCTACCGGAAGTGATGCGACAGACGTAGCTTTCCTGACCCCTCCCCCCCCATGTCCGTCTTCGTGCACCTGCCGCCCGACCGCGACCTGCCGGCCTACCTGTACACGGGCCGCCCGACCTGGCTGCGCCCCGCCGACTTCTTCGCCGTCCCGCTTCCGAAGCTCGAGCTCCTGCAGAACGAGGGGCGGTTCTGGGTCAGCGCGCTGTGGTCGCGAGACAGCTCCGGCGCGGCGCGCCGGCGGTTCGCCCACGTGTTCTTCGGCACCGACGTGGCGGTGGCCGCCCGGCTCTGGCGGCACTACGGCGTCAACACGCGCCACCTCGAAACCCGCCCGCTCCACCTGGTCCCCGAAGACCGCCAGATCCAGCTGAAGCGCTGCGGCGCCTGCGGCGGTACCGGAACCGTGTCGGTCGACACGACGCCCTACTACATGGAAGATTTCGGCGACATCGACGTGCGGCCCTCGACACAGCAGCAGGAATGCGCCGAATGCCACGCCCTGGGCTACACCGAGCGCGAGCAGCCGGTCGCCGCCGCTCCGGCGATCCCGACCACCGTCGTCGGAGGCGCCCGGAGGCGCCGCGTTTGACGCGGACGACAATTTCTGCCTTCCGCCGCCAGCCCATGATCGCAGCCCACTTCTGGAGCCTCCTGACGCTCCTGCAGACGGTCGGCGGGGCGCTGTGGACCGCAGCGGTCCGGGAGCCGCTGCACGCGCTCTACGTCCACGGCTTCCCCTGGTCCGGCCGGTCGGCGCCCGACGTCTGCTCGCAGCTGACGAACATCGACGCCCAATGGTGGGGCGACCCCGGCAGCCCCGAACGTCTGGCCACCTGCGAATCGCTCATCCGCCGCCGGTTCGACAGCTTCCTCGTCAGCACGGCGGTGTGCTGCTACTTCGGCGTCCTCTGCGTGGTCGGAGGCGCCCTTCTTTTCCGATGGTGCATCCTGCGCCTGTTTGGCAACGAAATCGTGTATTTCTGGCGAAAAATGAAATCTCCGTGATGGCTTTCGTGCTGCATCCGGCTCTCGGGTCGCAGTACACCCGATAGTTCTTGCCGGGCCTCCTACGTTTTCTTCCCGTTCCTCTTCTTTTTGCCGGAGTCTTTGTAGCCCGACCAAATTCCCAAGGCGACGACGAGGAGGATGAGGACCGGCAGCCAGATGGCGATGATCCAGGAAAGCCATCGGAGGTCGTGGCGACACAGAAAGTTCAGGAACCAGGCCCCGACGACGATCATGATGCCGCCGCCGACGAGGCCGCCGAGAACGTCCCCGCTGACCATTTTGAGCGCCATGCCCACGATATGCAGCACGACGTAGACCTGGGCCGGGGTGCAGAGGGCGTGGTAGCGCGCGAGGAGATCCATCGTGTTTCGGGGACGGCGTCAGATTTTATTCGCGAAAATCCGAGGCCGCGCAATGGAGCGCCTCATGTCCCGGATGCCTTCGTTCGATTGGAGGCTCCCGATGGGCGAGGCTTCTTCTTTTTGGAGCCGAAGTAGGCCATGATGCCCGCGAGGCCGCCGAGGATCGCGAAAAGCACGATCGGCCCGATGGCCAGCACCCACGCCAGCCACCGCATGCCGTGCCGGCACAGCAGGTTCAGGAGCCACGTCAGGATGTACATGACGGCGCCGCCGCCCACCAGGGCGGCCAGCACGCCGCCGATGTTCGCGGCCGAGGCCTGCTGGGCCACCGACCCGGCGATGCCGAGGAGCTGCAGGACGGCGAAGACCTTGGCCGGCGTGCAGAGAGCTTGGTATCGCGCGGCGAAAGCTTCCATGACGCAGGAGCCGAACGGAAAGTTACGCGGATCCGCGAAGATATTTTATTCTTTCCTCTGCGTCAGCAAAGAAGGGATGGAACCGTCCGTTCCGACGTTGGCCAAGGTGGCCGCCGCGCCCTCATTCCTCTGGCCCGACTCCCCGCTCAAGGTGGGCATCGTGGCCGTGCTGGGCATCGCGATCGCCCTCATGATCGCTAAGCCGCGAATCATGTTCGAGGCCGACGGGCAGTTCAAACATTTCGGGCCGCGCAAGAACGAGACGCTTCTTCCGTTCTGGCTCGCCGTCCTCGCCGCCGGTCTCGTCGCCTACTACGTCGCGCTCGCCAGGGCTTGAGGGGGATGCCTTACCGTCGTCGTCCGCCTCGTAGGTGCGCATCACGAGCGAGGCGGCGGGGAAGCGCACGACGACCCGCTCGACCCACCGCGTCCCGCACGACTTCTCCGCCCCGCTGCCCCCTGCATCGCTGTCCGCCGTCCGGCCGCGCTTCTTCCGCTCGCCGGCGGCCTCCTTGGCGTGCCGCCTGTAGCTCTCCAGGATCCGCTTCGTCGTGCTCGGCGTCAGGGCGTAGGCGAGCACCTGCGTCTCGGCCGACATCATCCACGCGAAGAAGTTCATCTGCCGCCACGCCGTCCGGATCGTCCCGCCGCGCATCTCGACTTTCTCGCCCCTGCAGAACGGATCGAACTGCTCCTTCGAATACGCCTTCAGGTTCGCCTTGTACTCCCCATGCACGGAAAACGACTTGCGGCGGCCCATCGCGTCGACGACGAGGTACTCCACTTTCTCCCTGCGCGAATAGGTGACGACGAAGTAGTCGAGGTGTCGCAGGGCCAGAGGGGGCGTGCCATCCTCGGCGGTCGGCGAAACGAACCGCCGCAGCGTGTCCCAGCGCCTCTCGTCGGCGTCGTAAAAGGCCAGGATGCGTTTCTTCAACGTCTCGTCCATGGTTCCGATCAAGGGGCGCGGTAAAATAAACGCGCGCGTCACGACGCGCGAATTCTCGAAAAATTCTAGGAATCCTTTGTATTGATTGAGTCACTCCCAGGGCTCCTTGAGCCGCCAGCCGCACGCCGGCGTCGCGGGAACGGCCGCGTGTACCGTGCGGCTTACCTTACCACCCTGCAGCGTCAGGCGCACCGTCTTCGCGACCGGTACGAAGGAGTCCGCGATCACGAACGGGACCTCGGCGCCCTGCTGGTACAGCCGGAGGCCGTCTTTCGGCGTGTACGTCGCCAGGTACGGGGTCGAAGTCTCGACGGGGATGCGCCCGTAGGGGCGCACGGCGTGTCGTCGCGCCCGGGGGATCCGGGCGCAGTCCATGCTGCCGCAGTCCGTCTTCGCCGACGCGCAGTGCGCCGTGCCCTGGGCGTCGACGTCCAGCCGCAGGGTCGGGCGGCAGCCGTCGAACGACGCGAAGATCGCGAAGGGTCCGCGCGCCACGAACACGATCGCGTCCGTCATTGCTGCGGTGGAAGAGAGAGATTTTTGTTTCTCAAAAACGAACACCGCGGGCTTTGGAAAAATACGAGAACGCGCACGCCTTTTTTCATCGCTCTTCGACGATGCCCCTGCTGCCTGGCAACATCCTCAGCGACGTGTTCGACATCCTCCCGATCGACGTTCTGCTTCCCTGCGGGCGCACTTGCGCCGAGTGGCGGCGAACGGTCGAAAGCAAGCCGCAGTACCACGCGCACATGATGGCGCTGACGCTCGCGTCCGAAATCATCCCGGACGATGGGCCCGGGGAGGTCTTTCTCGTGTGGGAAAATGGATGCGGAAATCCGCGCGCCTGCCTTTTCGTTTTGCGACGCGCCTTGGAAGAGTGGTGGGACCGCGATAATCGGATCCTGGACGTGCGCGTCGATGTCGACGGCGGAAAAGATTGCTACTACGTTCGCCTGTTGCGCACCGCCGGAACCTGCCTGCGCATCTTCACGATCAACGTCCCGGAAGCGTGGCGACGGCGAGGGCTCTGCAGGCAGACGATCCAGGCCGTTTCGGCTTGGGCTGCGGGGCGCGCGGGCGTCCGAGGACTGCTTCTCGGTCCGGTCGTGGAACCGGCCATGCACAAGGTAATGGAGTCCAACGGAATCAAAGAAGATTGGCGACCGAGGCCCTGGTCGTTCGATTACCACTGCCCCCAGCTCTATTGAAGCGGAGGGCGAAATTACGACGCGGGTTTCGCCAGGGCCAACATGACGCCTGCGATCAGAACCGACGCGATGACGATCAGGATGGCGATCGACGTCGTCCGCCCCCACGGCAGCGAGGCGAGGATTCCTTCTCCGCCTCCCGGTTTGATGTGCGTCTCCGCTTCCGCGCGCGTCAGCGGTGCAGCATATTCGAACGTTAGATCCTGACCCGCGTGCCGCTGCTCGATGACGAACCCGACGTTTTTCATCGCGTTGATCCAATCCGCGACGAAGGCGCCCCCGAAGTTTTCGCCGTCTCTGTTGACCAACGCGTTGTACGTGCTCTGAGTCTTCCCTTGCACGAAGGCTTCCAATGAATTCTGCGACAGCGCCTTCTGCTTCTTGAGCTGATCCAGTAATTGCGACCCCACGGAAATGACGTATGAGTAGGTCGGAGTGAACACGAGGTGTTCTTTGAGGGTCCCTTCGACGGTGGACAGCGCTATGACCTGGAAGTCTTGCCAGCTAGGCACGTCGGTGGACATGTTCTTCGAGTACGTGGTCCCGGGTGCGACGTTGTGCGTGTGAAAAGTGATGGCACCCTTGGGAGGCTCGGACGACGTGCGTTCGCCCTTGCGCACGTCGACGACCTTGACGACGGCGTCGCCGCTCTCCGGACTTCCCACGATCTCCAAAGCTCCGGCCACTTCGTCCGGGTGCGTGCTCTGCCGTTTGCTGTTCAGCGACTCCAAGTTTCGGAAATAGTCGACGGTTTCGGTACCGAGATGCACCTGCACCATCGCGCTCGCGTTGCGGGGGGCCGGCGCGAAAAAAAGACGCCCGGCGGCGCGTCGACCGCCGCGCGCAGAATATGCTCGGGCCGCCCCGCAGCGATGTCCGGTTCTCGCCCTTTCGCCATCCCCCTGCTTTCGACGACGCCGGAGGCCGACGAGGAGATCATCGTGGACGGCGCGTCCTTTTCGGTCCGCACGATTTCCCTGCCGGACAGGGAAGTGGAAGTCTGCTACGGCAAGATGAACCCCGGGTTCCGGCGGTACCAGGTTCGGCAGATGATCGAGCAGACGCTCGCGAACGGTGGCGACCGGCGGCGGCCCGTTTCGATGACGGAGACGCGCGACGAAGAAGGGCACAAAACGTTTACTGCGACTCTCGAAGCCTGAAGCACCCGCCATCTCAATCGCCGCGCAGATGGCGCTTGCAGAATCCGAGCCCGCGCGTGCTGCGGGCGCGTTCGGCCACCGGCGCGCCCGGCTCCGGCGCCGAAGGAGGCGGCGCGCGCCCCGGCGGCGGATGGTTGACGTTGACGGCCGTGAGCGCCAGGGCGCTCGATTGCGACCTCTGGACCTGCTGCTGCGTGTACTCGTGATGGAACGCCTGCTGCCGCCGCTGCATTTCGTGCTGATGGCGGTCGGAAACAACGGTCTCGTAGATGGGAAACAACCGGCCGAGGTAGTCTTCTTTGCAGTCGGCGTGCGGGCAGGTGGCGGTTTTCTGCTGCTCGGCCAGCAGCGTGCGCAGGCACGCCTCGTGCAGAAGGTGCTGGCAGTTCGGGCTGGCGCGCACGCCCGCGCCGCCGCGCTTGGCGCACCGGGCGCCGAAGACGCACGCCGTGCCCGGTGGAATGTAACCGGCCTCTCCTGCCGTCGGTGCGGCGGCAGAAGGGCCCGCGGCGGGCCCGCCGCCGAACGCGTACATGAGGTCGGCCTCGTCGAATTCCGGGATCGTGGCCACCTCGATCGTTTGCGCGTCGGTTCCTCCTGCAGGCGCAGGCGACGCAGACGCCGCGGGAAGCATCGAAAGTTCGTCGACGGAATCCATAAAACCCGACGTTGAGAAGCGGTCCTGAGAGCTTTTACCGGCGCGTCGAAACGCGCGGTCGGCGGGAGGGAGCAATCAGGGGCGCTCCACGAGCTCCACGGCGATCATCGCGACGCGGTTCGCGAAAGCCGCCGCTGGCTCGTCGCGGAAATCGGGCGCGAACGCCATGCTCGCGACGGCGCGGTCCAGGTACAGGCGGTGCCGGGCGCGATGTGGTCCCGCCTGCACAGCCGCCACGCGGCGCAGCAGCAGCCCCACGGTCTCGCGCATCTCCGCCGGGCACTCCGCGGGCTCCCTGGCCTCGGTCAGGAGGTCCCAAACGACCTCGATCGCCGCGCCGTACCGGTCCTTGACGCGGCGCTGCTGCTCGAAGTAGGCCCGCAGATCGGCGGCCGTGGCGGCCGACACGAGCTTGCAGGCGACGATGGCGTCGCAGGCGTCGGCGTTGCGCGCGGTGAACGCCGGGTACTTGCCCCTGTCGCGGACGTCGCGCATGCAGATCGCGACGCTCTCGCGCAGCTGGTCTTCGTCCTGCGCGGCGTCGGGGAAGTCGTACGTGCGTCCCTCGAACGTGAACTTCGTCATGGGAGTCTGCCTTCTGAGCCGCCCGCGGCCGAAATTCTTCGCGTTGGCCGGACGCGCAAAATAGTCGGACCCTCCGACGTCAGCTGCGTCCCCAACCCACTCCCGCCATGGAACTCGACGCGCAAACGGCGGCCCTGTTCGTCGACGAGAACAGCTTCAACGAGGTGCTCGACGGCTTCCTGAGCCAGCTGCGCAGCGTCTGGACCCAGAAGCTCGATAGCAAGGCGCACGCAGAGCTCAAGCGGGTGCAGGGCATCCTGCGGCTGATGAAGGACTCCGACGACCCCTCGAAGCGCCGGATGCCCACCGTCAAACTCATGAAGCGTCTGCTGCGCTACTACAAGAAGATCCTCGTGCGGGACGAGACGTTCTTTCGGGAGAACGCCAGCAACATCGCCATCCTGCGGAACGTCGACCTCGCGACGAAGATGGGGGACACGCGCGTCCCCCCGACGGTCCGCGAAGGCATCTGGGAAACGATGCGCCAGCTGCTCCTGATGGGCTGCCACTGCATCATCAACTCGTCGGCGACCGACGACCCCGACGACGCCAGCCTGCTCCGCTACGACGACACGTGGCCCGACCAGTGCCGCGCGATCGTCGACGAGATGGGCGGCGACAAGGCCATGGTGTCCTTCGTGCAGGCCGAGGAGGAGGAAGAGCAGCCGGAGGGCCCCAGCGCGGCCGTGGTTGACCCGCAAGTCGTGCAGACGGCGGCGCTCGATCTGCTGAGGGATCTGCCGGAGCTAAGCAACGCCGACGCCGACCCGGAGAAGCGAGAGGAGAACGCCCGGAAGCTCGGGGAGAAAGCGGAAGCGGCGCTGGCCCTGCTGCCCGAAGGCATGCGCGATTTCGCGATGCAGGCGGCGATGAACGTCGGCGAAAACATTCACCGGGAGATGGGGCCGGCGTCGGAACAACCGTCGGAGGATGACATACAGAAGGCGTTCATGATCGCCCAGCGGCAGCTCCTGGCCCAAGCACCGATGCTGATGCAGCAGATGCAGGCATCGACGCGCGGGCGGCGGCAGGTGAAGGGCGGCGGGTTCGCCGCCCCCACCGGGCGCGGAGGACGGCGCCGCGGCGGAAAGAGGGGCTGAAGGGCCCCCGAAGGATTTCGCAAATGAAACGAATGAAACGATTTCTTTCAAAAACCCATACTTCCTGCCAGTTGCTCGGCAGAAACAATGCCGGCGACGAAATCGCCGATGGGTGGGTCCTTCACGGGGTGAGAAACGTAGACCGGTTTCCCGAGAGCGACGGCGTAGCCGAGATCGAAGGCCACGCTGCGCCCGACCTGGTCAGGCAAGAATCCGTAAACGACGTCGGCGCGGGCGATCTTTTCCAAGCAGCTCCGCATTCCGCGCGGATCCGGCACTTTCGAGGTTAGCACTTCGAACCCGCGTTCGAACAAGAAGGCTTCGATTTTCTCGACCTCTCCGGCGAAACGAAAACTCGCACACACATAGATCTTCATGCGTCGATCGTTGAGCAAAATGAGAAATAAGCCGGACCCGCGCCGCGCCGATTTTTTATATTCGCGGCAGCGGTAAAGGATGCCGGTGTACACGGTGAACAACACGACGTCGCACGACGCCATCGTCGGCGTCGGCACCACGCAGGACACGCAGCTGCCGACGTCCAAGCCCCTTCCCGCGCGCGGAACGACGACCGTGCCGGCGAACGACACCGCGGACGTCAACTGCAAGCTGTCGCTGGGTCCGGATATGAACTGCCAGCTGCTCGTCTGGCCCGACGAGGCGCAGCAGGGCGGCGCCTACGACTCAGGCATGATCGTCGGCGGCGTCACGAACAAAGTCTACGACACCGAGGACGGCCCGGCGTTTTCCCTGGACTACGACGCCTCGAGCGCCGTCCTCACGCTCTCGGAAGGCAGCGGCGGAAACGGGAACGGAGGAAACGGCAAGAAAAAGAAGCCCTGGTACGAAAAGCTCGAGGACTACCTGCGCAAGCACTGGGTCACCTTCGCGAGCGTCGGCGCAGCGATCCTGTTCCTGGTCGCGGCCTTCGCGATGTGGGAGCACTACCGCGGGCGCCCCATGTCCATCTGAGCAGCTTCGCAAATTTATGTGACGCCGCGGGTGCAACGAAGACGATGACTTCGAGCGCCGGGCATTCGGCCGCGGACCGGTTCTGGTTCGACGACCCGCAGGTGCTGTGGAAACCCAAGGGCGGCCTCGAGAAAACGGCGGCCTGGTGGCCCTTCGACGCTTCGCTGCAGGGCAGGAGTCGCGAGAAGAAGGCGCTGCGGTGCAACGCCGCGACGCGCCTGATCGCCGCCGGCACCGCGGCGGTGTTCGCCCTCGGCGGCTTCGACCTGCGCGCGCTCGTCGTCGGCGCCATCGCCCTGGCCCTGGTCACGCTGTCGTACGCTGCGGGCGAGGCGAGCGGACGCAAGAAGACCTCGGCGGGAGCGCACGAAGCCCTCCTGGAAGTCGGGACGCCCCGCCGGTCCGACGCGCCGTTCCTGCCCATGGGCGCGCGGCACCGCGATCCCTGGGAGTTCATACCGACGCGCAACGACCCGACGCCCGACCTCCTGCCTTCCTCGGCCGTGGCGCCCGACGCGGATGAAAATCCATTTCGAAACCCCCTTCCGTACGCCGCACCGGGCGCAGAAGTGCGCACCGAGCGCGCGACCTACGATCCCGAACCCGAACCGTGGCTGAACAAGATCTACCGCGGCAGCGACGACACGCCCATGGACTGGTACGCTCACAAACTCCCGGACACGTCGCTGATGGCGCGCCCGGTGTATTGGAACTTCCATCCGCAACCGGACATCGTCAGCGCGCAAGCTCGCGTCGCCGATCGCTGGATGACGTACTAACTAAATAGAGTGACACTGAGACCCATTTCCCACACCCCGTCTTCGCGCTGCGTGGGCTTGCGATCTCGACAGGGTCCCAGGCGTACGCGAACGTGTGCGTCATCCTCCTGCGCTGGCGAGAAGGAAGTTTGCCCGCCCGGCGGAACGCGTTCCGCCGCGAATTATTTTTTCGCAGCGAGCGCGTCCAAACCGATGGATTTCAGCGACGATCTGATGAGCGCCGTGGAGTCGGCTTTGCCGGCCGATTTCGGAGAGCCCGTGAGCGCTCCGGCAGGCGCCGCTCCCACCGCCAAGGTCGGCATCGTCGCGGCCGCCGGCGGGGCCAAAGCAAAGATGTTCCTCGGCCTGTCCGTCTGGTCGTGGGTGGCCCTGATTGCGCTTATCGCCGCCGTCGCCTTCGTGATCTACAAGGGTATGGCCAAGCGAAAGAAGAAGCAGCAGTAGGGGCAGTTCACCGCCTCGTTTTGCCCCGCCGCGAAAATATATGACTTTTTCTCTGCCAACGTGCCAGCGCCACCTACACGATGGACACGTACCGCAACCCCGTGCGGCCCGTCGACTCCTGGGGCTACAAGCCGCCGGCCTACGACAAGCCCGAGGACCTGAACCGTCTCGGCGAGCTCGACTCGCACACGCTGATCGTCGACAGCCGGGCGCGCAACCGCAACCGCTTCCCGAACGCGAACAGCTTCGAGATCGAGTTCCAGTCGCCGCTGAAGTACGTGTACTCCGTCGAGCTGCTGAGCGCCATCGTGCCGATCCCAGCGGCCGACAACCCCGGCTGGCTGAGCGCGGGCCCGCGCTACTTCGTGATCAAGAGCCGCCGCCTGCAGGAGCTCGAGATCGGGCAGACGACGAACCCGACGCAGACGGCGTTCCTGGGCCCCGCGGGCAACCCCCTGACGTACACGAGCTCGATCACGATGAACGGCTTCGTCGACCTCCCGCTCCTGAACAACTACCCGAGCCACTTCAACGCGCAGGAAGCCTGCCTCTACTGGCGCAAGAGCGAGTACCGCGTCTTCAAGCGCTTCTTCCCGCCCGAGGACACGCTCAACCGGCTCGACATCGAGCTCTGGGTCCCCGACGACCAGCAGGGCGAGTACCGCTATCCGTTCGCCGACGAGAACCCCGACCCCACCGTCGACACCGATCCCGAGCAGAACATCGTTCTGAAATTCGAGATCATGGGCAAGAACTGAGGACCTGCGGTGCGTCACCGCACCGCGGAATAATTGCGCCTCGTCGGAAAGGAACGAGAACAGGGAATGACTTCGACCCTGCACGTGACGCTGACGGACGCGATCTTCTACCCGGCCGGCGTGTCGTCGGACGCTCCGTACGCGAACGCCTTTGGGTTCCGGAACATCCAAGCCCCTGGAGGCCTGGTCGTTTCCTTCGTGGACTGCGAGACCGCCCGGCGCTGCTACCGCCTCGAGCTCTCCGGACGAACTCTCTATCGCGTCTGCGTGATGGGAGGTCCGTCGCGCGAAGTCGTCGTGGAGAACATCGAAGCTGCCTGGTGTCTGCTGAGGGGCAACAAGTTCTTCTTGCCTTTTGATCCAATGAAAACTGGTTTTACTGGTTTCTCGTGAGCGCTCACTGGATGGAGCACGCGAAAGCTTTCTGTTAGACGTAGTCGCCGTCGTCCAGGTGGCGCTGGTGCAGGTGCTGCGCGGGCGCGTCGTGCTCGCCGACCGGGTTGCAGGGTTTCACGATCCCGGGATGATCCGGCCGACACGGCGGCCCGCCGGGGCGCATGCGGAAGTCGAGGTCCTGCGGCTCGGGAGCCGCCGGCGGCTTCGGGTACTGAAGGATCCTGGGTCGCAGCGACAGCTTGCTCGGGTCCACCGCCCGCCTGGCCTGCTCCTCGCGCAGCTGCTCGTCGCTCCGCCGCTTCTTTTCGCGTTCCTCGTGGCGCCGGTGAAGCACGTAGAGCACGGCGAGCCCCGCGACGAAAATACTCACGCCGATCGCGATGCTCCAAAGCGCCATGGTCAGCGTTGCGGCGGCGTGGTCAGGAAAAATGCGGCGGTGGGCGGAAGGGGGGGGGGAAACTCCTTACCCCCTCTGCCACCACATAAAGCGTTTCATGTAGCACTGGGCCAGGGCGTCGGTGAGCGGCGGATGGCACACTTGCGTGTGGATCTTCGACCGCCGCTTCCACGCCTGGGCCGACGCCAGGTCCCCCTGCTTGGCGTTGGCGTCGCAGCAAAGCAGGAACCGCTGGAGCGCCATGCGCCCCGGCGTGCCCTCGCAGAGCACGCGCACGACGTCGACGTTGTCGTTGCACAGCAGGCGAACCAGGGCGGCCCAGTCCGTCGTTTGCTCGAAACTTCCCTCCGCGTCCGGGCGCACGAGAAAGACGGCGTTGCGGCCCGGAAACGGCGCCACGTGCTCGGCCGGGCACCCGCAGTTCGGCACGCAGCATCCCCTGGGCGGGGGCATTTTTCCGCTGGCCGCGAAGCACTGCGGACCGTACCGCTCCTTGGACGGGAACCGCGTCTGCGTCGCGAAGTACAGCGGCCGGAAGTCCGGCTGCTGCCACGCGCACGGCAGCGGGTCCCAATAGTATTCCATGAGCTGGTACGGGTGCCCCTGCGTCAGGTCCCGCTCGAAGTGGCATCTCGGCGCGCATCGCGGCCCGCACTCGATGTGTTCGGGCATCGACATGGCTGCTCCGAAGGGTGCAGAAAAAAGAGCGTTTACTACGCAAAAGACAAAACGTCACCAAGGAACCGCCTCGACGCTGCATCGTTCCTGGATGCGACGCTGCAAGCAGGGAGAAGCGTTCTTGTCCGTCGCGCACTGATACCACCGGCTCCAGGCGCGCGCCCGGATCGACCTGTCTTCGTCGTCCAGTGGATGATTCGTGAAGAAGCTCGCCTTCGGCAGCGGGACGTGTTCTCGTTTGGCCTCTTCCGCTTCGGCCAGGATCGTCGCCACGCTTCGTTCCGAGAGCGAGAAGATCCGTCCGGTCAGCGGGTCTTTCCAGGAGTTCGCCGTCAGCGTCGCGTAGTATCCTTCCCACGTCTTGTGGGAAAACGGTTCCGACAGCAGCAGTCTTCGTAGCTGGAACTCGAATCGCTTCATCGGCGTGAAGAACGTTCGGCGCGACGTGTCGCACTCGGGCGAGCAGACGATGAACATGGTCGCAGCGGGAAAGAGGAAGATGCGACGCTTTCGGTGCGTGCCAAAATCGGTACCGGGCCTGGCATTCCCGGAAAATCCCGAGAAGATGGCGTATCGCTCCGCGCCACCCACGCGGCGCCAAACGCCATGACAACCTTCGTGCACGTTCCCTGCCTGCCTACCCGGAGCGTTTCTGAAATGGCCCCGCCCTTGGACGGCGACGACTGGCGCCTCCTGGCTTACCAGACGGCCGTGAACGGGTACATAGAGGAGGCCGGGCTGATCCGAGACATCGAAGCCGGGTGCGACTGCGTGGTGTACTGCAACGCCGACGGGAGGAACCTGCCGATCAACGAACGCCTGTTTCCGCTGTGCGGGCCCGTGCACGGAGACGCCATCGTGGTCCGCGAAACGCTCGGCGGCGATCCTTTGCCCATGACGATCGCGGACATGCTTCGGATGTGCGAGGAGCGGATGTAGAGCGAGGAGTTTTTATCTCGGGCCGGCGAGCAACGTGCGACGAGGATGACCAGCCTGTATCCGGCGTCGACCGCGCACATGCATCAGATCCACACGCAGGTGACGCAGCAGGGTGCGATGGGCTACGTCCCGCTGGATTCGAGCGGCAAGCCCTACGCGACGCAGACGTGCTTCGGGTCGAGCTTCATGCCCGTGCGCGACCTGTCCCGCCTGCCGCAGGAGATGCCCTACCAGAACCGCCGGTTCCACGAGACCGCGACCAAGCCGCAGATGGGCTCCGGCGGCGGCGACGGCATCGCGCAGCAGACCGACATCGAGTCCACCCTGCGCGAACAGTCGACGCGCCCCATGGCTTCCTGCAACGTCTACGAGTTCCGCGACTGGGGCAACTGGCGCCCCATGCCCTGCGAATGGCAGCAGGGCGACTTCCGGCCGATTCACTACCAGCACTTCCCGCGCCTGCTGATCAAGGAGCAGGGCCGGGCGCCCGACCGCGACCACGGCGGCGGCCAGGCCCGCCTGGGACCCACGGCCATGGGCAAAGGCCTCCCCGCCGGACCCTACGGCGACTACACGAGCTACCAGCCCGCGGCGAACATGCCGACGGCCCGCTGCGGCGGCGGGATCCTGGGCGCCGTCACGAAGACGGTCTGATGCGCGATTCGGAGCGATGAAACCATAAAGCATTTTTTCCTGCATGCGGAAAGCAACGGACTCCCTGATGACCACCGTGCCGAACCGCAACCTCGGGTCCAACAAATCGTGGGGGTCCGACGTGACCGCCAGCAACCTGCTCCTACCGCCGCGCGTGGCGTCGTTGCCCGCCACGCCCGGTCCCGAAGGCAGCGTCGTGTACGACAGGAGCACGCAGGCGACGTACTTCAGCACGGGCGCGGCCTGGTCGCCCTCGAGCGGAAACGTGACCGGCCCAGCGGCGTCCGTGGACAACCACGTGGCCCGCTTCGACGGAACCACGGGCGAAGTTCTCCAGGACGGGTCCCCCGTGGCGATCACCGACACCGGTGACGTCACCGGCGTCCGCGGCCTGACGGCGCAAGCAGTTGCGAACGTGGCTCCGGACGAGATCTCGCTCAACGACGCCGTCTGGCCCCTGGGCACTGGAACCACCGGGCAGGTGCTGACGACGGACGGCAACACGCCCGCGGCGCTCGCGTGGACCACCGTCGTCATGGGACCGTCGAGCTCGACGGACGACCACGTGGCCCGCTTCGACGGAACCACGGGCGCAGTCCTCCAAGACGGATCTCCGGTGGCGATCGCCGACTCCGGGGACGTCACCGGCGTCCGCGGCCTGACGGCACGCGCCATCGCCAACGTGGCTCCGGACGAGATCTCGCTCAACGACGCCGTCTGGCCTCTGGGCACAGGAGTCGTCGGGCAGGTCCTGACGACGGACGGCAACACGCCCGCGGCGCTCTCGTGGACCACCGTCGTCACGGGTCCGGCCGGCGCCACGGACAACCACGTGGCGCGGTTCGACGGGACCACGGGCGCAGTCCTCCAGGACGGGTCTCCCGTGGCGATCACCGACACCGGGGACGTCACCGGCGTCCGCGGCCTGACGGCGCGAGCAGTTGCGAACGTGGCTCCGGACGAGATCTCGCTCAACGACGCCGTCTGGCCCCTGGGCACCGGAACCGCTGGGCAGGTGCTGACGACGACCGGCGGCACACCCGCGGCGCTCTCGTGGATCACGCCGCAGTGGGAGGTGACGTCGGAAGGCGCCGTGCCGGTGGACACCCTGCGCCCCACCGGCACCGCTGCGCTGACGGCCTGGGGCGCGGCACCCTACGACGGGACGGCCGCGAACCGCATGTACTTCGACGCGACCACGGGCTCGTTCCGGGTGGGGCAGACGAACGCGGCGTCGGCCGTCCTCGGTCAGCAATCCGTCGCCATGGGCCAAACGCCCGCGTGCGAGGCCGACTTTTCGTCCGTCGTCGGCGGCACCGGCTGCTCCGTCGAAACCGGCTGCGACTACTGCGTCGTGGGTGGCGAAACCATCACCGTCGAGGACGAGGCCGTAAACTCCATCGTTTTCGGGCGTCAACATCGCATCACCGGTCGGATCGGAGCGGGGTCGTCATACAATTCGATCATCGGCGGCACCGGCTGCACCATCGAACCCGGGGCCTCGACATCCCCCTTGGATAGCAACACCTTGTGCGGGTCCGTCGACAGCATTGTCGAAAACTCGTCGAACAGCGCCGTGGTCGGCGGCGATACGAACGAAATCCTGTCGTCGGACCTGTCGGCGATCTGCGGAGGCAGCGAGTGTCGCGTGGACGCTGCGGAAAACTCCTTTATCGGGGGCGGTAATCTGAACCGATGCTTGGCGGGGCGGAGCTGCCTGCTCGGGGGTGGGGGAGGCAGAACGAGGACGATCGGACAGGCGGCGGTGGGTGGGGGGAACTACGACGCGATTGGCACGTTCTGCCTGCCGATCGTCGCGGGGGCGACGCTGTATGGAAACGTGGCGGGAAACGTCGATCTCGTTCCGCACGGGGGTAGCGAAATCGTTTTGTTCTCTCACGAGGCCGTGACGATCGAGGCCATCATCGTCGGTCGCGGGAGCACCACGACGCAGCTCTGGGCCCTGAGCCTCTACGCCTCCGCGATCGTGGGCACGTCGGCGGTGACCGTGTACCCGGCGGGACCGCATTCGACCGTGATATGGACTGCGAACGTGGGCGTGTACGGGAACGTGACGGCCAGCGTCACCCTATCGGGGACGGGCGGCGTGGTTATCACCGTCGCTTGGGACGGCACGGGCACCGGCGGCGCGTTCGCCACGCGCTGGTGCGCAAACGTGCGAATGGCGCACGTTCGGCGTCCGTAGCATTTCGCCCGGTCGGAAAACCGTGCGAAGTGTTTTCAAATAACGGGCATCCGGCGCTCCATCTCGTCCAGGTACAGGTAGTAGAAGGGCGATTCGGCCAGGTGGTCCATGGCGATCGAGAGCGCGACGTCGAACCGGCGCGTGTGCTCGTACTCGACGCGCGTCCCTCTCTGCAGCTCGCCCAGCAGCCCGCGGCGCTCGAAAAAAGCAGGCGTCAGGCGTTTGCGCGCCGCCTCGCCTCCTGCCAGCACGGTGGGCCGGCGGTACGTGGCGATGCGCCGGTGCCAGACGGCCGGCGACTCGAGCGGCCGCCGCGGTTTTCTCAGGTTCAGCGGCGGCATTGGATTCGTTTGCGACAAAAAAGATTTTACAGCCTACTCCTCAGTGCTCATGAGCCATAGCGAAAAGATGTACGCGCGCGCAGCGGGGAGCAGGCAGCAGCTCAGGAGCTCAAAGCAGTTGTCCTTCAGATACTCGCAGCGCTCTTCGCGATTTTTGTTGAACAGACAGATCCAGTGCTCCTCGAGGAATCGAGGTCCCGAGAATCGAAGAAACTGAAAATACAGCAAATCCATCGTACGTCGGTGTATTTGATTTTCCGGCGGAGAAACGGGACTCAGGGAAGCGTCCGGACTACGCATCGCAGGCGATGGGTTGCGCGTACGGGTTCTGGCGCAGCGCCTGCAGCAGGGAGGCGTCGATCTCGTTCTGGATGAACGGGGTGACCTTGCGGTTCTCCGGCGCCGGGATGTCGCCGCGCTGGGGCGACTGGTACTGCGCGTCGGACATCGGGGGTCGCACGGCGCAGTCGTCGACGAGCTGCTCCTTGAGGCAGTGCCGGGCCTGCGCCGGGTTGATGCGCGCGGTGGCCCAGCGGTCGGCCGTGGACCCGAGCGCCATCCCCGGTCCTCCGGGCCGGTCGGTGCCGGCGACGAGGCAGCTTTCCTGCGGCGACTGGTTGGCGCACTGCAGCGCACCGATACCACCGTTGGGCCCGCACACGACCCTGTATCCGGCGCCGATCTCCTTGATGTTGTGCGGGTCGATGACGAACTCCGTGTTGTAGACCGCCGGCCCGCCGGAAGCGTAGGCGGGCGCCGGGTCCGAGATGGCGTTGCGGTCGCCGGTGTAGCAGATGCGGTGCGTCGGGCGCAGGCGCACCGGGTTGGCGTCGGCCGGCCCCTTGAGCTGCGCCGAGGCCACGGCGAACCCGCTTCCGAGCGGGAACTGCGTCGTCTTGTTCGGTATCACGTCCCTCTGCTCGTTCGTGGGGCGCATGGCCTCGTTGGCGTGCATCGTCCCACCCTTGCCTCCGAACCAGGCGTGCGACGTGGCGCCGTAAGGCGATCGGGCGCCTCCTGCGCTGCCGGCAGCGGCCTCGTGGAACGCCAGGCCGTCGGAGGCGACGGCGACGACGGTGCCGTCGTCGCGCCGCTCGTACGTGACGCTCCCCGGGGGACAGCCCGTGCGGTTCTGGAACGGGAGGACGACGTTCTCGTGGGCGCCCACGCGGTCGGCCGTGAGCCCGGCGGTGGGCATCGGTTCGCGGTAGTACTCCTTGACGCGGGCGTTGTACGGCACGTCGAGCTCGCCCAGCGGCCCGGTGCCCTGCGCCCATTCGCTGCCGAAACGCCCGACGGCCGTCGACGGGTTGCGCAGGTTGAAGTACAGCACCTTGCGCTTCGACGGCACTTCGCGCCATATCCGCTTCAGGCCGTAGTGCTCGCCTCCCGTGCGCGCGACGAGCTGCTCGCCGGTGTCGAACCCGTACTTCTGCGTCTCGAGCGTGCCGTCGGCGTTCGGCGTCACCCGGGTGCCGTCCAGTCCACCGCAGCACCGCACCTGCCCGTTCTCGTCGATCTGGCTCGGCCACGCGTCGTTGTACGCCCCCACGCCCGACCGCCACTTCGTGTACGGTTCGACGTAGGCCATCTGCTGCGTTCCGTTCCACTTGTTGCCGAAGACGTTCCAGCCCGTGGCGGGCGATTCGTGCAGGTCGCTCTGCCCCACGGTGGTCTTCGGGGGCTTGAACGAAGTTCCGTCGAGCGGGTCGATGGTCAGGGGGGCCGGGTTGGCGCGGCCGAACATGGGCAGCAGACCCTTGGGCAGGGTGACGGCGTTCGTGACGTCGACGGGCCCGAAGTCGCCGTTCTGCCCCGGCATGTCGCCGTACCCGCGCGTGGAGAAGGCTTGCTGCAGAGGCGTCATCGGTTTGCCGCGGTTCCGCCACTCCACGGGCTCTCCGGGGTAGTTGTGCGCGACGCGCTCGTCGGTGTCCGGCATGTCGTGCGAGAAGTTGACGAGCGGCGGCAGCGGGTCGGGCACCGTCGGGTCGGAGGAGTACTCGGCGCCGACGTTCTGCAGCGGGTTCCAGGGTTTGCGTCCCATGGGCGGCTCGATCGCCGGCGAGAGTCCGACGAGCGCGGTGCCCGGCGCGTACACGTCGGCTCCGTGCCGCGGCCCACCGCCCTCGATCCCCGCTCCGCTCAGCGCGCGTCTCACGATCGTGTCCATCGCTGTTACTCGACCGCTTGCGAGAAAAAACGTCGCCGTCGCGCACGCCTCTTTATTCGAACTCGACTGCCCTAGCGCCTTCGGCGGCGCGAGGAGGTGCGGCGCCTTCTGCGCCGCCGCGAGGACGTGCGGCGCTTTCGGGTCGCGCCCGGAAAGCGGTATTCGCGCGAAGCGGGGCGCCTCCTCCTGCGGCGACGTCGCGAAGAGGTCGTGCGGCGCCTTCTGCGCCGCGGAGTCCGCCGCTTCCTGTCGGCAGGGAAGCGGTACGTCGACGGGCGGCTCCTCGCGCCGCCGAGCGGAGCGACGCCCAGGTCCGAGACCGTGAGTGCGACGGGGGGCGCAGCTGGAGCGGCGGGTGCACCCGGAAACAGCGAGCCCACCCAGCTGCCCGCTCCCGAGACCGCCCTGCCGATCGGGTCGGTGACGGTGCGCGCCGCGCCCGCGAGCCTCGTCGTCAGAGGCGGCGAGGGATCCGTGGGCAAGGGAGGGTACAGCGGTTTCGGTCGCACCGCAGGAGCCGGCGGCGCCGTGGGCAAGGGAGGGTACAGCGGTTGCGGTGCCACAGGAGCCAAAGAAGGTAGCGGCTGCTCCACGTGCAAGCGCCGCCCCGGACGCACGGGCGCCTTGCGGATGGCGTCTTCCACATTTTTGATCTGCATCCTGAGTATCCACCGCGAGCATCCGGTGCTGTTGTCCTGCGCGCAACGCGTGGCCAACCGCTCGAGCACGTTGACCTTGCGGACAGCGGTATTGTATCTACCGGTTTTTGGTTCCAAATCCTCCATCCTGCGCCTGTATTCGGGAACGTTCAGCGAGAGCACCGCGTGGAACTCGGCTTTGGTCGCTGGGTCTCCTTCGCGAGACATTGCGACGTAGTTGTCTTGCGTTTCGAGAAAAAAAACGCGCGTTGCGAGAAACCGAAATACATTCTTCGTGTCGAAGGGCAGAATGTCGTCGCGCCGCCGCATCTGCGAACCCGAATCGGGCGTGGCCTACGAACGGCCGCCCGAGTGCACCGACGACATCCGGCGCTGGGGCAAGCACTACTGGACGGGCACCGCCGACGAGAAGGCCTTTTTCCGCGTCGTGAACGCCCGCCCGAGTTCGAGCGGCCTCCTGCAGGGCAAGCGCTTCTACCTGAGCCAGGAGCACTACCGGATGGCGATGCGAGCGCGCACCATGCGCGCCGCCGGCGTTGCGGAAGAAGGCGACCCTTTCAATGATCTGGCGTGACGCGAGCCTCCACGACGAAGCGCAGCCGGTCTGGGTCGGACTGCCATTCGACCACCGCGAAGACGACGTCGTCGAACTTGGGATCTTCCCCCGACGTCTGCGTATCGACTGTAAACATAACTTCGTGTATTGCCTTCGACGAATTCCGGGAGAGGGCACTTCCGAGAACGCGAATCTCCTGCAGCCCCAGCAAAGTTTCCAGGCGTTCTATTTCCATCGGGGGCGGCAGGAAAAGAAAGTTCGAAAATCGGCCTAGCGCCTGCGACGCGAAACAACGCGCCGGCTGCGCCTTCGGGGCGTGCGGCGACGTACGACTCGCCGGCTCCTGCGGCGCCTTCGGGGCGTGAGGGTCCTGCGGCGCCGGCGCCGCAGGGAAGAGGTTCGGCGCCTGCGACGGCGCCGGGGCGGGGGCGGCAGGCAGCAGACGCGGCCCGTGTCCGGATAGTACACCTCGCCGTGCACGCACGGCGGGATTCCGTGGAGGCACTTGCGCTTGATGGCGCCTTCGCGCGTGAAGAATTCTTCGAGCCGGCGACGGGTTCGGGGCGCGGGGTAGAGGGGGAGCGGAGGGGAGCGCGGGATCGCGGACATGGTTGCGCTCCCCGCGGCCGATAAAAATCCCACGCGGGCCCCTGTCAGACGGAAACGCCCCGCACACGCCTTCTTTCCTCCTCCATGGACCAGCGGTTCCGCCAGCGCCACACGTTCCAGGAGCGCTGCCTCCTGGCCGAAAAGATCCAGCAGAGCTTCGGCGACGAACGGGTCGCCGTGCTCGCCGAACGCCACCCCCTCGACCGCACCCTGCGCGCCTGGCCCCGCGACCTGCGCAGCAAGTTCCTCGTGCCGAAGGACGTCACGTTCGGATGGATGCACGCGCACCTCCGCTCGCACCTGACGCCCCGCGGAGCGACCCCGCTCCCGGCCGACGCCGCCCTCTTCCTGTTCCTCGAAATGCCCGACGGCAGCTACGCGGCGCCGAGCAACGCCGACACCATGGCGCGCCTGGCGCATTCCGGCGCCCGGCACCCCGACGGCTTCCTGTACATGCTGTATTCGGGCGAATCGACCTTCGGCGCCCAGCGGGAGGACGGCGACTCCCCGCCCCTGCCGACGACGCCCGACGAGCGCGTCGCGTACTACTATCGCGACTATCGGCCCCTGGATCCGCCGTTCCTGATGCCCCTGGCGGCCATCGTCGGCGGCCGCGAACTCGGCGTCCTGACGTACCTGAACAAGCGCCGGACGCCGCCCGTTCGGCACCGGGCGTACATCTGCGAAGACGGCACCGAGCTGTACGACCCCTTCACGTCGACGTCGTACCCGCTCGGAACCATCGAATGGCTCAAGGACATCGACGCCGGATCGCCGGCCGCCTTCTGTTCGCCGCCGGCGCATCTTCCCATGGTGCCATAGAAAGAGCAATACAGCGTTCTTCTCAGACCCCGACGTAGCTTCCGTTTCCGCACCGCACGTACTCGCCGCCGAGGTCGATGAGGGTCGCGTTGCCGCCCGTCGGCGGCAGCGGCCGGTTGATGCTGACCCACAGGCGGTCGCCCTGCGCCGGGTCGCCGAACGCGTTCGCGCCTCCGCGCGTCGGCAGCATGTTGGAGATGTCGAGCTCCACCAGCGACTCGATCTGCTCGTACGTCTGCGGCTGCCCGACACCGCCGGCCGGCACGCTCTTCGACACGCTCTGCTCGTTGGGACCGACGGCCGGCGCCGCGCCCGTCGACTCGTAGATGGTGGAACCCTCGCTCGTCCACCCCCACCGGACGATCCAGTTGATCGTCACGTTGCTCGTGCGGTACCACTGCCACGCAAAACGCACCGGCATCGAGGTGTCGCAGTCGTCGGGCAGCGCCGTGATGAACCCGATGCGGTCGTTCGCGGCCGACGCGAACTCGTTTTCGATGCGACCGCACGACAGGTTGTCGCTGACGAAGATGTCCTGGTTCCCGGGGCTCAGGTTGGCCGCCTGCGCGTCGGCGAGCCCGAACGGCAGGCGCGACCGCACGCGCGCCGTCCCGAAAAACTCGACGTACCCGTCGCCGTTGACCTCCAGGCGACTCGTGTGCAGCTTGATCTGGTCCAGGACGGGCACGGTCGTGATCGGCGCCGCGGTCACCGTGATGCGCACCCACCAGGCCGTGACGCCGTTGACGGCGTTCGTCGTCCACGAGGGCATCATGCCGAAGCGGATCTGCTGGTCCTCGAGGAACGCGAAGGCGCCCACCTGCGCCCGCGGCAGGTAATCGGGCCCGCTCTGCCGCGCCATGATCGTGAAGGCGGTCCACGCGGCGCCGTTCCAGTACTCCCACAGCAGGGTCGCGCCTCCGTACACCGCGGCCGTCGCGAACCCCACGGCCTTGATGCCCATGAAGCCGTTCGGGATCGCCGTGTCCGACAGGCCGATGTAGGCCGCGTTGTTGACCGCCGTGCCCGGGAACAGCGAGAACGTGGTGCCGTCGTCCTCCGAGGCGGCGGCGGTGTTGTCGGTGAAAACGAGCGCTGGCGTGGCGCCGAACACGTGCATGTCGACGGTGTGCGAGTCCCCGCCGCCGAGACAGGTCTCGCGCGGGAACTGGTGCGTGCCGACGTGCAGCTCGCCGACGACGTCGATGCCCTGATCCCCTTGCTTCGTGTTGACGGCCTGGGAAACGACCGTGGCGCCGGGGTCCAGCGCAAACAGGTCGGCTCGCAGGCGGTTGGCGGTGCCGTAGAACTGCCCCGAGGCGGCGCTGACGTTCAGGTCGCGGGCACCGGCCGCCGTGTACTCCGCGAACGTCGATACGCACGTCATGATCGCGTCGGCGCCGACGTAGAGCGCGTCGCTCTGCGCAAACCGCGTCTGGCAGCTCGCGAGCTCCAGCATCGCTTCCTGACCCACGGCTCCGTTCTCCACGACGAACGCGCGGTCGCAATAGGCCGAAACCATGTCGGTGATGCGGGCCGCCGAGCCGGATCCTCCTCCCGTACCCTCGACGAGCACGCCCCGCGAGATGGTGACGCCCGCGGATCCCTCGCCGCGCATCGTCGTGCCGAGGAGGAGTCCGCCGCTGCGCACGTAAACGCAGCGCGCCATGAAGCCCGGGGCCGTCAGCCCGAAGATGCAGGTCGTCAGGAGCGCTCGGGTACCGGGGCCCGTGCAGCGGACGCCCGTTTCGCAATCGATGACCTGGCAATGATCGACGAGCGTGTCGACGCTCCCGGCCGGGATGTCGAATCCCACGCCGCCCGCCGCCGACGCCCCGCTGGCCGTGATGCCGAACACCGGCGACCCCGATCCGCACTGCACGACGGCCAGGGCCGTCGACGTGGCGGGCGTGACGACCACGGTCGAGAAGGCGTCGATCGCGGCGAGCGCCGTGTTCTGCGGCACGACGAGCGGGTTCGCCTCGTTGTAGGTTCCCGGGCCGACGTGGACCACGGCCGGGTTCGCGGCGCTCGGAGGCGGCACCAGCGCCGCGGCGGCAGCCAGGGCAGCGGCGATGGTCGTGTGCGTGCCGCCCGTCGCCGACACGAGGAACGTCCGGGCGGGCTGCGCGGACGCGAACGCCTGCCACGTCGCCGCAGCGGCCCCCGTCGACAGGAGGAAGTAGCCGGCGCCCGGAGGCGGTGCGCTCCCGCCGACGACGACGTTGGCGCCCGTGGTGCCGATCTGCGTGGCGCGGCAGGCGTTCGTCGTCGCCGTGAGCGTCTTGTTCGTGAGCACCTGCGCGTCGGTGGTGCCGACGAACGCGCCCGTCGGCGCCGCTTGCGCCGTCACGACGGCGTTCCCTGCCCCGTTGGTCACCAGGACGTTGTTCGCGGTCAGGGTCGTGGTTCCGGTCCCGCCGTTGGCCACCGACACCGGTGCGGCGAGCCCCAACTGTCCCGCCGGAAACGCGAAGTCCGCCGTCGCGTCCACGGAAACCACGTTGGCGGCGATGTTGATCCCGTTGCCGCCCGTGTAGGCCGCCGTGGGCCCGCTGAACTCGTTCCAGACCACGGCGTCGGTGAGCGGCGAGATCGTGTTCACCGTGGCGTCGAGGGTCCACGCCGAGTTCGTCAGCGTCGCCCCGCCCTGTATCAGGATGTAGGTGTTTTGCGAAATGGGCGTCGCGGCCTGGTTGAAATCCGTGGTCCGCGTCAGGATGTAGGGCGCGCCGGCGTTGCCCTGCTGCGTGACGAGGTACGGCCCGTTCTCGCGGTTGTCGGCCTGATCCTTGACGAGGATGCGGTCGCCGTTGACCCCGAGCGTGGCGTCGACGGTGATCTGGCCGTTGACCGTGGCCGTGAGCGTTTCGGCCGGGTGCGCGTACGCCGGCGCGTTCGGCAGCACGGCCCCCGCCGTCGCCAGCTGGCAGGCTTCGATCGGAACCAGGCCGGCGCCGGCCGCGAGGTCGACGTACTGCTTGTTGGCGGCGTCGGTGGCGCCCGTCGGGTCCGCCACGGCCGTGATGCGCTGGCCGCCGGCTCCCAAGCCCGTGAACGCCGGCGTGGCCGTCGTCGCCACGCTCTGGTCCATGGCGCCGACGTACTGCCACGACGCCGTGGAGATCGTCGTCGCGTCGATGTTCGCCACCTGCTGCCGCTCGACGGCCGTGATCCCGTCGAGCGTGCCGCCGCCGGGCATCGTCAGGTTTCCGTTCACTTCCAGCCCCTGCACGCCCGTGACGTCGTTGGCGCCCGAAACGAGAACGCCCGAGTTCAGGAGCGCCTGGCCCGTTCCGTTCGCCCAGCGGGCGACGGCGCTCGTCGTGGACGCGGCGGGTTTCTGCGGGACGTCGAGCGTCGCTCGCGCGTCGGTGGCGCTCCCGTCGTCCAGCAGCGTTCGGGCGTAGGGCGTCAGCGCCGTGGTGCTGTAGGTGTCGGGCGCCGTGGTGTAGATCATCGTGTCGGCGGCGGTCGCCAGCGTCGACAGGCTCTCGAGCGCCGAGTCCCACCCCTGCACGTCGACGCCGATGACGACGCCCATCGTCGCGCGCTGCTGCGCGGCCGTGGTGTCTGCAACAAGAAGGCGCCCTTGGGCGCTGATCCCCGTCGTGGCGTACGTGTCCGGCGCCGTCGTGTAGAGCATGTCGTCGGCCACCGTGGCCAGGGAGGCGATGCTCTCCAGCGGGGCGGGGAGCACCGTGGAGCCGCCGGCCAGCACCCACGCCGTGCCGGTGCTGACGTAGATGGCCTGGCTGCTGCGGTCGTAGACGATGTTGCCTTCGGGCGCCACGGGGGACGGCAGAGCGTCGACGCGCGGGATCTTCAGCCACGCGTCGAAGGTGCCGGTTCCCCCGTTGTGCCCTCGCGACTCGCTCCGTTTGTTCTGGTTCTGCGCGAGGATCGGCATTTTCCCTTTACGAGCCGGGCACGGCGAAAAAAAGCCACGAATCCGCCAGAGCCTTGCCCCGTTCGTAGCGGTACGCCTCGCCGAGCGACGCCAAAGACCGGCAGCAGCGTTGCAGAACGGTTTCGGCGTCTTCGGGGCGCAAACAAAGGGAGCGAGAGCGTCCCACGAGCCGGGGCGCCTCCGCTCCTCTCAGGTACGTGATGGACGCCAGCGGAAAGTCGTTGATCCTCGCGAGGATCTCGTTCGTCGTTCGCCTCGCGTTCGAAGGGAGCGTGTCTATCTCCAGGGAGCAAACGGTCATCATGTCGGCATCTCGCTCGCTGTGATGCAACGTGTATTCTTCTTCGGCCCGCGGATACAGGAACGTGATGAAGAACTCGCGGTCGCACAGGAGCTGCGCCGTGACCTTCCAGCGCAGGGTGCTCGAAATCAGAGAAAGGTAGCTTCCGAACCGCTGGGCGATCGGCACGGACATCGTTGGCCCGACGGCGGGAGAGTAAATTGCGCGGGGTCAGCGCGCGCGCCACGTGGCCAGCGCGTACTCGACGAGCACCCAGACCAGGAAGGCGCACGACAGCGCGGCCATGACCAGGATCCCGCAGCTGATGAGGACCTCTTTGGCGTCGATGGCGCCGCTGCGGCGCGATACCCAGTAGTTGCGGATCTGCCGCTCGCGCGCCTCGGGCGTCGTCGGAGGCGGGAACGCGAACGCCATTTTTGCGCGTTTGTCGCGCCGGAAGGCATTTCTTTCGCGCACCGCCAGACGCCGTCGGGGACAGCGAGAGTCCGACGAGATGATGCTCCTGCTGTGCGTGTTCCTGCCGATGCTCGTCGTCGCCTTCTTTCTGTGGTGGCTCGCGATCTACTGCACCTGCACCACGTCGCGGCAGCGCGACGAGAGCGTGGCGCTGGGCGTCGGCCTTTTCCTGCTCGTCATCTTCTTGTACGGAATCGCGTTTAATGCCACGCTGCTGCGCTGGGTCCAGAAGCATTGAGGAGCGTTCTCGCGCTAACGCCGAAGCAGCAAAAACAAAACGGCGATCAGGAGCAGGAGCGCCGTGGCGGCGCTGAAATACATCCATGTCTTTTTGGACGCGCGTTCCCTGCGATGCGCTTCGCGCAGGAGAAGGGCGGTGGCGTCGTCGTCGTCGCCTTCGGCCGGCAGGACCACCGTCGTCGTGTAGGCTGGGGGTTCCGGCGGCGGATACGGGATGCCGGGGCGCGGCGGCTGCGGAAACGGCGGAGCGCTGGGTTTCGGAAGGCCGGGGGGTTGCGGCAGCGCCGGGGCGAGCTGGATGCCCGACGGGTCGATGAGCGATCCCGGCGGCGGAGGACCTCCCGGAAACAGCTGCGCCATCCTTTGCTGCGCGAGGAACAGGAAAAATGAAACTTCCTAAAGATCGAAGCGCCCTCCGCTGGCGATCGCCCGGCGCGCTCGGCGCGTCAGAACTCCGAGCACCTCCTCCTGAGCCTGCTCCTCGTCGTCGGGCACGGGAACGACGGGCGGCGGCAGTCGGCCGCCCATGGCCCGGCCGAGGCGCATGAGCCAGCAGCCCACGCGGCGCGAGACCCGCCGCTTCCAGGGCTCGCGGCGCTGCTGCGCCGTTCCCCCCTCCGACAGCAGGGCGTCGGCGAGCTCGCGCTCGTCCTTCCGGTCCAGGACGGCGCGGATGTGGCTGATGAGCTGCCGGCACCGCTCGCGGCCGCCGCGCGCCATCGTGTCGATGACCCAGCACTCGGTACCGTCGTCCGTGATGCCCGTCACGTTCGTGGCCTCGCTGATCAGCTGGGCCACCTCGCCAGGGTCGTCGACCCCCCTGGCGAGCCGCGGCAGCCACAGCATGAGGCGGTACGGATGGCACAGCTGCGGCCGGGTGTTCATCACGCGCCCGATGAGCACGAACAGCTCGTCGATGCCGTGCGACGGGTCGGCGCAGAAAACGACGTAGTCGGCTCTCTTCAGCTGCTGATCGAGCTGCGCCTGGCACATGAGGCAGGTGGACACCTCGCGGATCACCATGCCCTCGAGGAAGTGGATGTCCGAGCAGAGCCCGCGCAGCTCCGGGTTCCGCCTGCGCAGGCGCCGCCGCCGGCTCCACCCGGTATCGCGCAGGCAGTCGATGAACGCCGTCTTGCCGCACGACGCCGGCCCGATGAGCAGGACGGTGTGGCGGTTCGATGTCATCGTTACCCCTGACGCGCAGCGAAAAAAGCCGTTACGCGAAAGCGGAGTGAGCGCACACGATTTCGGCCACGATGGCATCCAGCATCTTCTTGCCCTCCTCGGAAACGCGCGTCTTCGCCGGAGCGCCGGAATCGTCGGCCAGGAAGCCTTCCAACCAGTCATCGAAGACGGGAATGCGTTCCTCTTTCACTGCTTCCCGGCCCTGCTTCTTCGCGGCGATAACGGCGTCAAGCTCATCGGAAACCGCTCGAGGCAGCTGTCGCCTGTAGGCTTCTTCGAACAAAATGGGAGGAAGCGAATTCTGCGCCGCGACCCAAAGGGCGTTCGCGGCGCCCCGCAGAGCGTACATGTACTTCTTCGGCGCCACGGCCTCGCAGCCGGCGATGAACTTTTCGCGGTGCTTCCTGCTCATCGATTTGTAGTGCCAATACAAGGATATCGAGACGAAGTGTTTCGCTGCGTAGTCGCGGAACAGCGAGCGCGTTTCTTCCCGGCCGCAGTAGAGGACGGGCGACAGGGTCCATTCGATCGCTGTGGGGTTCGAAGCGCCGAGCAGCTTCGCGTACTTCGTCACGTCGAAGCCCGACATGTCGATCAGGGCGCCCTGGGCCGTCGAGAGCGGGTTCCCGTCCTCGTCGAACGCCGCGCTGACGACGAGCTTTGGCGGCTGCACGCGAAAGTAGGTCGCGAGGTCCCTGTAGACGAACACGAAGCGCACATCGTAGTCGCTGTCGGCGCTTTCCATGCCCCACGCACGGCTCCCGTTTTCGACGGCGAACAGGATCACGATGTCGTGTTGCCGCTCCAGGTCGCGACAGTGCGCAGCGATGCGGTGCGGGATGCAGGGGGGTGCCTGCTGAAACCGCCGGGCGGCCCAGCAGAGCGCGGCGTGCGAAAAATCGACGAGCGACCTACCGTTCCAGATATCGAGCGCGTCGTCGTCCAGGGCGAACGTGTTGCAGAGCCACTCGGCCACGTCGAACCGCTCGGCCTTCAGGGCGCGGGCGAGCGCCAGGTTCCCGTAGGCGCGGACTTCGTTGGCCGTGACCGCCTCCTCGACGCGAAACCGTTCGAGCTCGTCGATGCTGCGCTCGCCGTCGGCGCACAGGGACGCCAGCCGCAGGGTCACTTCTCCGCGGACGGGCATGGCTTCTCTGCTGCCCCGCAGCCGGGTTTTATTTTAGCCTCGTCGCACGCGACGAACGTTCCGCTCGAGAAATCGTATTTCACGCCTCCGTAGAACATCGTCCTGCACCTCGGACAGAACGCGAGATCGTAAGAATAGGAATCCGAGATCCGGTTACCGTGCAACATCGTTCCGGCGATGCCGCAGACGCGAAACGATTTCTTGCGCAGCACGTCGTGAAGCGCCTCGTGCAATAGAGCGTCCATTCTCTTTCCTCGCGGGCCCCTTCAAAAAATATCATCTAACGGACGCGCAGCAGGATGCGCGCCTTCTCGGTCTGCAACGTCGACCATCCGAACCTCGAGGTGCTCGAGCACACGGCCCGGCAGCACGGCTACGACCTGGAGGTCATCGGTCGCGACTACGGCAAGGACGGGACGCCGTGGTACAACAGCGCCAAGCTCCAGATCCTGAAGGAGCGGCTGTCGCGCGGCGACTTCCCGGACCCGAACGAGGTCATCGTCTTCGTCGACGCCTTCGACTCCTGCTTCGCCAACAGCGCCAACGCCCTCCTCGAAAACTTCCTGTCCCTCGACTGCGACATCCTCTATTCAGCGTCGCGCTTCTGCTTCCCGAGCAAGTCGTACCCCGTCTGCATGAGCTACCCGGACGAAGACCGCCGGACCGACCGGCCCTACCTGAACGGCGGCATGGCCGTCGGCAGGGTCTGGGCGTGGCGCAAGTTCCTGGAGCAGTACGACCCGACGCCTTTCTCCAGGTCCGAGCAGGCCCTCCTGCATCCGATGTACGTCGATCCCGACCGGCCCGTGCGCATGAAGCTCGACCACGGCGCCGTCTGCCTCCTGAACGTCAACCACTCCAAGAGCGGCATCCACGTCCTGGCGCTCGACAAGGACGGCAGGGCCTACTGCCGCGACACGCAGACGTATCCGGGCATCGTGTCGTCGCCGGGCATCCACCGCATGAGCCGGTTCCACACGTTCCACAACTACCTGCGCGAAGCCCACCCGGAGCTGGACACCGACCGGATCAAGAAGAAGAGCCTGAAGTTCACGCGCCGCCAGAAGCTACCGATCCACGACGTCTGGAACAGCGCCTGGTGGACCGGCCAGGGTATGGGGTCGATGCTTTTCGCCTTGGCCGTCCTTCTCCTGTCGCTCGCTGGATTCCTCGTCCTCTGGGCGCGGAAGGGTGCGGTCTAGTTGGATCTCGCGTCCGCGAAGGAAAACTGCACGGCAATTGGGACAGCAAACCGGAGTGTACGTTTTGCTCTTGAGTATGTGGCTGCCGCCAACAGACATCATGATTCCGGAGTGACCCGGCAGGAGCGAACATTCCAGCAACCTGTCGTGCAGTTTGCGATGCTCAGACTCCATTGACACGGCCGATTGCGAATATTTTTCAGTCGCACTGCACGCAACGGAATGCGTGCGTTCTCGGTCTGCAACGTCGACCATCCGAACCTCGAGGTGCTTCAACACTCGGCTGCGAAACACGGCTACGTTCTCGAAGTGCTCGGGCGCGACTACGGCAAGGACGGCACGCCCTGGTCGCACAGCGCCAAGCTCGTGATCCTGCGCGACCGCCTGCGCCACGGCGATCCGCCGGACTCCGAGGTCTTTGCGTTCGTCGACGCCTTCGACTCCTGCTTCGCCAACAGCGCCGCCCTCACCGAAGCCGCCTTTCGGTCCATGGACTGCGACCTCCTGTTTTCGACGACAACCGTCTGCTTCCCGCGCGGCAGTCGCGCCTCCTGCGAACGGTATCCGGAGGGCAGCGCACAAGAACCGCCGCCTCGCCGGCCCTACCTGAACTCGGGCATGATCCTCGGCACCGCGGGGGCCTGGCGACGTCTCTTCCAGCACTACGGCGACTTCATCCACGCGCACGGCGACGATCAGGAAATGATGCACGCCATCTACGTGGACCCCGACCGACCGGTGACGATGAAGCTCGATCACGACGGCGCGTGTCTCATGAACCTCGTGTATTTCAAACCCCGCTCGCGTCCCCTGAAGGTGGATGCGGAAGGGAAAGCGAAGAACCGCGAAACCAAAACCCACCCCGGCATCGTGTCGGCCCCGGGCATGCACATCGCCAAACGGTTCCGGGCCCATCACGACTTCTTGCGCGAAGCCCACCCGGAGCTCGACGTCGACGGCATCGCCAAGCGGCACCGCGCCTACCTGCGATCCCGCAGAAAGACCCTGGGTTCGAAACGTCGCCGGTGGATCTACGGCGTCCTGCTCGCCGCGGTGGTCTTGTTCGTGCTCGTGGCAGAAAGCAGGCGCTAGGGAGCCGCGGCCTCCGGTGCGCTCGCCGGCGATGCGGGCCGCGGCTTATCCGCGCGGGTGGCCCGCTGCATCGCCTTGAGTTCGCAGGCGTCACCGTCGCAAAATTGCGCGCCCTCGACGGAGAGCTGGAGTTCCTCGGGGGGTTCGTCGAGCCGCGCCGAGGCGTCGGGGTCCGGCAGGCGCATCGACGCGAAGTCGGGCCGCTGGGTGCGGAGCTCGGCGACGCGGAAGGCGTACTCGTCGGCGTCGATGGGCTCGTAGGGCATCTGGGCGTACGGCATGGGCCGGCCTTGGCGCGCCGCTTCCGCCAGGCGGGGCATCGACAGGAACGTGATGCCCTTGAGCTGCCACTGGTAGAGCTCGAGCGCCGACGCCAGTTCGCGGGAGAGTTCGCGGCGCTTGGGCTGCGACGCCGGCTCGTCGGGCCCGGCGTCGAACTGCACCGTCGCGCTCACCATGTTGTCGGACCAGTGCCGCTGCACGAACGCCACGAGGGCCATCTGCTCCCAGATCGACAGTTCCTCGACGCTGCGGACGCCCTCGCCCGAATCGATCGGAAACTCGACGACGCTCGTCGTGTCCGGTGCGCAGACGTCGGGCTCCACGCGGTAGCCGGCCCCCTGCATCACGGGCAGGAGGGGCGAGTCGCTCGAGATGCGCACCCTGCGGATGTAGTAGCGCGATACCGGATGATGCACGCCGGGCGTCGCGCCGCCCAGGAGCGAGACCGATCCACTCGGTTTCGTCGTCGTGCGCCGCACCGACCTCGGCACCTGCCACTCGTCGCTGATCTTCCCGTCGAGCTTCCGCAGCTCGCGGTAGCCTTCTTCCATGAGCGAGCGCAGCTCCGCCGTACCGCCTCGCTTCGCAATAAACTGCGCGATGCCCGTCAGGGACACGCCGGTCCGCCGATTCCTCTTCTGCACGCGATCGGTTTCCGGCCAATCGCAGATCTCGGAAAGGCTGACGCTCTTCGCGTACAGAAACGCGTGGCGCGCCGCCTGCAGAAAGCTCGCCCTGTCGGTGCAGCGGTTCACGAAGATTTCGGCCAGGTTGCAGAGCTCGAAGGAGTGAAGCGCGATTTCTCCGCAGTTCGCGACGATGATCCCGTTGGCCGAGAAGCGATGGATGTCGTCGATCGTGCAGTCGTACACGGGCTCTTCTCCGGCAGCGGTCAGGGAATACATCCAGCCGCACAGCAGCCTCCCGTCGCCGCTCAGGTTGTTCAGGGCGACTCGGTCGTCGGGGGTCAACTCCGACGCCGGAACGAACGTCTCCGTTTCGGGGCCGGTGCGCACGAGCACCTTGTGATCGGCGGTGAGCTTCACGGTCAGACCGTCACCCGCGGTCAGAAGGAAAACGGGCTTGACGCCGCTCGCAAAGAACCCGCGGTCGCTGCTGCGACGCTCTTGGCCGTTGACCACGGCAACGAACGGCTTTCCGATCAACTCGTCGACGCGCTTCGGCCCGTCGGTCGTGTCGACGATCGTGTCGCCGGTGACGCAAGGGTTGCTTCCGAGCGCCTCCGGATCCGGCTGACAGCCGTCGGTGCTGCCCGAATGCCCGTTCATGCGCCCGTGCCTCTGCGCGTTCTCCAACCAGTAGACGCCCGGTTCTCCGTTCGGGTGACTGCTTTCGCCGACGCCGACGATGCGCTCCGCGATCGGCAGGTAGTAGGAGGCGTCGGACCCGACGGGCGCCACGACGCTGTTGTTGCTCAGGTGCGACCACGCCTGCCGCTCGGGAAACTTCGCGGCGTCCTTGAGGTCCATGAACTCCGCGTCGCCCGCGAACCCGATGGCGATCTCCGACGACCGGCGCACGTTGGCCGACACGACGCAGCGGCCGATGAGGTTCGCGAGGTCGACGATGGCCCGCGCCGTCATGTGCGCCGACCGCATCTCCATCTCCGCGTCCGCCAGCACGCCGTCCATGACGCGAACCATCTCCTCGTGCAGCTCGCGGAGCGGCCCGCTGCCGCTCGCCACGCCGCCGAAGGCCTTGAGGGGCGTTCCGCGCGGGCGGATCCGCCCGTAGTCGAAGGTGGGCAGCCTCCCCTTTTTGTCATCGGAGTCCTGCACGTAGGCGCGCAGCAGCACTTCGATCGACTTCACCCACCCCTGACGCGAGTCGGCGACGACGTGCGGCGCGCCGCTCTCCGGCCTCGGCGGGAAGATCGGGATTTTCCCACCGGCGCCGCGCGTGTCGAACCCGACGCCGCTGCCGGCCATCAGCGCGTCGGCGATGAAGCAGAACGGGCGCCACGGAGCCCCGTGGCAGTCGGACAGCGCCGGGTCGGTGCTGACGAAGGCGCAGTTGAACAGCGCCATGTGCAGGTCGCGCTCCTCGGTGATCGGGGTGCCCATGGCCCACAGCCCGCGACCAGGAGGCAGGGCGCGCATCTCGAAGAAGCACTCGTACATGGCCTGCGCGCGCCGCTGCGCTTCCTCGAGGCTGTAGGGTAAGCGGCGCCTCGCGCAGTGCCGCTGCTGCAGCCGGAAGGCGCCCTCGACCGCGCGCCGGATCACTTCGTCCCACCGCTCGTACCGCAGCGTCCCCGGTTCGCCCTCGGCGGCCTTCTTGCGCGCGTAGGTGCGGTAGAACGTGAACTCCCCGAGCCCGTCGTAGCCGAAATCGCCCCGCCGGCCTTCGAACCGCCGGCAAAAGGCGTCGTCCAGCGCGAACGGAGCGACCGTCGTCGCTTTCTGCTTCGATTTGTCGGGCGCCATCGACCGGAGACAAGCGGTGTTGCCGTGCATGTTTAGAAAGGAATGACAGAAGTTGGCACGCGTTTGCCGCGACGCCAGGAGACCCGCGACGAGTCCCAAGGCCATGGATGTTCGCTCTGAAACGGAAGGGGGCGATAAATTCTGCGCTGTCAGGGAGGCGCAGGGGTTCCGGAGACTCCGAGGATGCGGGCCTTGCGGCTGTAGGGCGCGTGGCGCCGGACGGATTCCGCGAGCGTCGGGAACGTCCGGCCGCCGGCCCCGCGGAGCACCGCACCGCGCCGCACCCTCTGCGCGACGAAGCGCGTCGCGAGGTCGGCGTCCGAGTAGCGGCCCATGTGCGGCGGGTCGCGCGGGTCGAACGGGAGAGCGACGACGCGCAGCGTCAGGCCGTGCGGCAGGCCGGGAGCCGTCGTCTTCAGGGCGTGCAGGGCCTCGGCGCACAGCACCCCGAACCGGTAGAACAGCAGGACGGAGTTCTCGATGCCGACCATGGCCGCGACGACGACGTCGGGCGGCAGGGTCGGGTTCATGGCCCGCATGAACGCGTAGTACGGCACGTAGACGGCGCACATGCCGTCGAAGGCGTCCATGACCGTCTGCGGGCCGCGGCCCGGCCCCAGGAACCGGCAGGAGGTCGCGAGCTCCTCGACCTGACAGACGGCCGGCGTCCCGCACACCCGCAGGCGGAACAGCCGCCAGAGCACCGACAGCGACGGATCGATTTCCAGTTCGGGCGCGCCCTCGCTGGTCATGATGTCGACGACGGTCCGGCCGCCCGGCGCGCCGCGGTCCACGACGATGGGCCGCACGTGCCCGGTGTACCGCGTTTCCCTGCGCTGCCTGACGTTGTGCTGGTTCTCGAAGACGTCCAGGGCCAGGAACCGCGGGCCCGTCTTTTCGCGCACCGCCTCGACCATCCCTGCCGGCACCAGGGCCCACACGACCGTGAGGTCCGGCGCGATGATGCGCTCGATCAGGATCGTGCCCCTGTTGATCCCGTAGTTCTCGCCCTCGAAGAGCCACTTGGCGAGCTTCCTGGCGTACCAGTCGGCCTCCGGACCCGGCGGCACGCTCCTCCGCAGGTCGGCGACGAGCGCCGCGAAGCTCTCGCGGGACACCACGGCGTCCCCGCGCACCGTGCGCACCGCGCTCTCGCCCGGGAACAGCGCCTCCACGCGCCACGCCATCACGCCGCGGCGCACCTCGTACCTCCGTCCCAGGAAGTCGGACCAGATCTGAAGCGGCCCGTCCTGCCGCGGGTCGTGTTCGTACACCGCCAGGTTCGCCGGCCAAAACAGCCCGTAGCGCGCGAAGGCGTCCTTCAGCTTCGCCAGCTGCAGGCTCGTCATCGGAGGATGCCGTTGCAGCGGGTGCACGATGGTCGCCTCCGGCGTGGCCGACGCCACCGGAAATCGCACCGCGATCTCTCCCATCTTCGGCGTTGAAAGCGCCGAAAGCGAAAAAATATATCGTCTCCTGCCGATCAACAGCCATGGTCTGCCCGTGCCTCCTGGCCCCGCTGGCCGCCGTCGGCGCCTTCTTCATCGGCCTGCCCTTCGGGGTCCGCATCGCCATCCTCGTCGCCATCCTCCTGCTGCTCGTCAGCTGGCTCTGGAGCGCCTCGCGCCGCCGCCGCTGCGGGTGCCCAGGCAAAAATCGGTCTTGAGAAACCTGGAAATTTCCCGGAACCCCCCGTGTATTCAATTCCGACTTTCGCTGAATCGAGGTTCTAGAACTAGTTCTAGAACCGTTCCAAGCCGATTTTTGAGATGGAACACTCGACCTCCCGCTCGTCGGCCCATTTCTACTTCAACCCGAAGAGCTACGGCCTCGAAAACTGCACGGTGCAACTCCCTAACTACTCTAGTTTTGCAACGCGAAACTCCGGTTTCGATGCGATTTCGTTGCTCGGCCGTGGCACCGAATCGGTCCGAGCCAAGGTGCCAGTGTTCCGTCCCGAGCCGAAAAATTATTAAATATCCTGAAAACGTGAATCGCGGGGTGAACGAAATCGTTCACCTCACGGATTTTCC
>Ga0180434_10001018_pt1 | contig 41027 bp, 33 predicted proteins | sample SS_ome_7_FD_132453 | JGI IMG/M metagenome (GOLD analysis project Ga0180434, IMG submission 132453) | Hypersaline lake sediment archaeal communities from the Salton Sea, California, USA - SS_1_D_2 metaG | ecosystem: Environmental > Aquatic > Non-marine Saline and Alkaline > Hypersaline >... | reverse complement strand
TCCATCCCCGGCATCTTGACATCAAGGATCACCACATGCACCGGCTCGGTGCGCAGCATCTCAAGGGCCTGCGCGCCGCTCTCGGCGGTCACGGCATCGTAGCCTTTCTTGTTGAGCAGTTTGCGCGTTGTTTCCAGAAATCGTTTTTCGTCATCCACCAGCATCATTTTCAGCGTTTCCATCTCGCCCCCATTTTTTGATTCTTGATCGTTCACGCGGCCCCCGAAAGCGGCAGACGGAGAATAAAAGTGGAGCCTTCTCCCGCGCGACTGTCGAAATCCATGCTGCCGTTCATGTTGGTGATGATGCCGTAGCAGACCGCCAGTCCCAGGCCGGTTCCCCGACCCACCGGCTTGGTTGTGAAAAAAGGCGTAAAAATTTTCTGTTTGTCGGCCGCGGCAATGCCGCAGCCGTTATCGCGCACCAGAATTTCCACTTGTCCGTCGGCCGCGGACCGCGTGGCGATGGTCAGCTGCCCGCCGGCAGGGCCGTGCTTTTCGACGATGGCATCCATGGCGTTGTTGAACAGATTGAGCAGCACCTGCTGCAGTTGAGACGGATCGCCGCGCACCCGGGTCTTTACCGCGTCCAGCTGTTTTATAAAAACGATGCCGTTTACGGCCGCTTTTTTTTCGATCATATCGGCCACCTCACCGATAAAGCGGTTGATTTCGATATCCTGGACCGCCGGTTCCCCCTGGCGGCCGAACTTTAAAATGGCTTGGGTGATTTTGGCGCAGCGCGAAAGCTGCATCTCCACCTGGGACATGCTGTCTTCGATTTCACGCACGGCTTCCGAATCCGTCAGAACGCCGTCCGCCTTTAATTCGCCGAGCGTCATTTCCATCAGCGATTGTTCATTCTTGATGATCTGCAGCGGGTTGTTGATCTCGTGGGCAAAGCCGGCCGCCATTTCACCCAGCTCCGCCAATCGGCTGGCCCCGATGAGCTGCTGATGCAGCGCCTCTTTTTCGCGGTCGATTTTTTCCAGTCGCCCGACGATGCGCGCTGTCATGTAAAAGGCCACCACAACAATGATCAAACCGCCGGCCACCCACACAACGCCAATCAGCCAAACCGTGGACCGCAGTGCGCTGAAGGCGTCGAATTTTTCCTGGCGCACGATGAGCAGCCATTGTTTGTTCTGCAGTTTGGCGGTGGTGTACAGGTACTTTTTACCGTCGCCGGTCTGTTTGACAAAGGTCTTTGTCTGCGCCGACGCCGTTGCGAAGTCGACCTCGTCCGTTGCTTTCTGCATCAGTTCACCGCCCGACCGCCGGTGGGTCTGCAATATTCCTTCGTTGTTGATGAGGTAAGCCTCCCCGGTTCGGCCCAGACGCACTTGCCCCACCAGCGAGCTGAAGGTCTGGGAGTCGATGGTGCTGCGCACCACCCACGGCTGCTCCTGGTCCCTGCGGGCAACGGCCACAATAAAATGCGGGCTGTCGCGATACCCCAGAAACACATCGCTGATGTACCAGCCTTTGCGCAGCACCTTGCGAAACCAGTCCGCATCCTTGTAGTTTTTTCCGGCGAGACGATAAGGCCCATGGTAGGCCAGATGATCGCCGGCGGCGTTGAAAACACCGATATCGGTGAAGGCATTGGATCCCTTCTGCAGATGATAGAAAATGTCGCGCAGAACTTGAGGGCGGCTGAGTTCCTGGAATGGATAGGCATCACACACAAACTCGAGATCGGCACGACGTTCTTCCAAAAAGGATTCGATCAGATGCCGGTGATCGTCGACAATGCGCTGCATGGTCTGGATGGTATTGTTTTCGATGGATGTTTTGAAATGATAAAAACCGATCCAGAGAATCAGGACAAAGGGGACAACCGGTACCAGGATCATGCTGGCCAGTACATCCTTCTTGACTTCACTCAACGGTTTGGCATTCATCTCACCGCCGCCTTTTTGGTTTCTGCCGGTTTATGCCGTCGCCCGACAAAAGGTAAAGCAATGTCCATACCAAACAGACCTGCGCCTTATCAGGCACAAGTTTTTAATAATAATAGATTAAATTGTCAGTTACTCACGGAGGGCCGTTGCGCCGCAGAAGGTGTCGAACATTTTTACAGATCGCCTGTCACGGATTTTTACAAGTGATGTCGCGTATAATTTTTTTCAGGGTTTCAATGCTGTTGGCCTGTTTTTCGACAAAAATTTCATTGGCGGCGGGAGGTGCGGCATTTTGACCATCCTGAACAAAGGTGTGGATGATCACCGGTATGGCGGGAATGCGCGACCGCAGCGTGCTAAAGAGGGCTGCTGGATCGTCGTCCGGTAGATTCGGATCCAGAATAATGACATCAATACGGTTGTCGCCAAACACCGCGCGAACCACCTCGGCCCGGCTGCCGGCCACCGTTACCCGGTATCCTTCGGCCCGCAGCTCGCGCCTGAGAAACGCTCTGACGCGCGGATTGCGATCGGCGATCAATATCCAGTATTTTTTCATGGCCCCCCGCGCTCTGCAGTTTTTTATCAACTGCAAAAGCAACATTCATGCCATTGCTCCCGGCATATCAGGGGGCTTTCTTGACCGACGTTTCGATGGTCAGATGGTATTTATCAATCTTGGCGTGCAGCGTGGGACGGGACAATCCCAGTAGTTTGGCGGCCTGGGAGCGGTTGCCGCCGGTGATATTCAGGGCCTCGTTGATCACAATGCCCGCAAAACGGTCCATGCAGGCTTCAAACAGATTGCCTCCCGGGGGCTGTTTTGCGGCCTCGCGAACCCACCGGCGTATTTCGTCCTCCATCGATTCGATACGGGGATCGGGCACTGTATTTTTTTCACCGCAGGCAAAGGCGATGTCCTCCAGGCTGATGGGCGCGCCGCGGTTGAAGATCAGCATTTTCTGAATGGTGTTGGCAAGCTCGCGGATATTGCCGGGCCATGAGCCGCTTTTGAGCAGCAGGAGGGCCTCATCCGAAATGCCGGGATTCTGGATGCCGAGCTCGGCTGCAAAGCGCGCCAGAAAATATTGCGTCAAAAGAGGAATATCCCCGGCTCTTTCGCCCAGGGGCGGCAGCCAGATGGTGATGACCTTGAGCCGATAATAAAGATCTTCGCGAAACCGCCCCTGAGAAAGAGCGCTTTCCAGATTGCGGTTGGTGGCGGCGATGATGCGCACATCCACGGGAATGGTTTGACGCCCGCCCAGCCGCTCCACACTCTTTTCCTGCAGCAGCCGTAAAATTTTGGCCTGCAGATTCATGGGCATGTCCCCGATTTCATCCAGGAAAACGGTGCCGCCGTTGGCCTGCTCGATTTTACCGATACGGCGGTGGGCCGCACCGGTGAAGGCCCCTTTTTCATAGCCGAACAACTCGCTTTCCAACAGGCTCTCCGGAATGGCGACACAGTTGATCACCAGAAACGGTTTGTCGCAGCGTCGGCTGTACTGGTAAACCGCCCGCGCGATCAGCTCCTTGCCGGTGCCGGATTCACCCCGGATCAGCACCGTGGCATCAGTGGCGGCCACCCGACCGATGGATTTGTACACCTCCTGCATGGCCTCGCTGCGGCCGATAATGGCGTCTTTGTCGGTTTTGCCCGGCGAGGCATCCATGTCCACCGCAAAGCGCATGAAACGGCCGGCATCCAGGGCCTGCTGGATGATGCGCAGAATATCCGGTATGTCAAAGGGTTTTAATATGTAGTCGAAAGCCCCCAGTTTGGTGGCTTCGATGGCGGTGTCGGTGGTACCGAAGGCCGTCATGATCACCACCGGCAGCTTGGGCTCGATCTGATGAATGGCTTTGAACGTATCCAGCCCGTTCATTCCCGGCAGGCGCACATCCAGAATCACCAGATCCGGCATGCAGGTCTTGACCGCCGCCAGACCGGCTTCCCCGGAAGCCGCTTCTTCCACGGTGTAGCCTTCCTCCCGCAGCAGCTTTTTGAAGCTGCGCCGCAGCTGATCATCATCATCGACCACCAGGATCTTGCTCACCGGACCTCTCCTCCGAGGGCAGTACGATGGTGAACGTCGTGCCCTTGCCTTGAACGGAGGCGGCGTCGACAACGCCCCCATGTTCTTCCACAATGCGGCGTACGATGCTCAATCCGAGTCCCGTACCCTCTTCTCTGGTCGTAAAAAACGGATCAAAGATTTTACGCCGGACGTCTTCGCTCACACCCGGCCCGGTATCCGTCAGCCGGATTTCCACCACCGGCCCCAGCTGCGGATGGCGGCCGACGCGTTCGACAATGTCGATTGCACCGCCGGGCTGCATGGCCTCGCAGGCATTGATGATAATATTCACCAGAACCTCCTTGAGCTGCTCCGGATCGGCCCGAATCAACGGCAGGTCACCGTTGCGCATGAGATGCACATCCACGTCATATGACTTCAGCCGGTGCTGCAGCAGTTGAAGCGTCAAGTCGACCACCGCCGAAGCACTGACCGATTGGATTTTCAGTTTCGGTGCACGCGAAAACTCGAGAAAATTCTGGACAATGGTGTCGATGTGTTTAATTTCCTCGGCAATCACATCCAGATCCTCTTTCTGCACCGCCGTCAGGGCCAGAGAACGCTTTAGTGAAAACAGCCGCATCTGTACCGAGGTAAACGGATTGCGGATGCTGTGCGCCATGCCGGCGGCCAGCTTGCCTACCAGAGCCATTTTTTCCGCCTGAAGCAGGTGCTCCCTGCTTTTCTCCAGCTTATAGGCGGTTTGATCAAATTCACGCAGCAGGCCGCGGACGCCTGCACTCAGCTGGTTGACCACGTTGTCCTTTTTGTCCGGCCGGTCCTTGCGGTTGATTTCCATGGCCAGACGGTTAAGGGGCTTCAACAAATGGATGGCGAAAGTGTACACCAGAAAAAAAGTCAGCAGCAGCTCAACCGACATGGCCCCCATCGCCACATAGCGGATTTTTTCACGCTGCTCCCGGCTGCGGTTTTGCAGCCGTTCGATCTTGTGGCGATAGGTGTCGCGATAGTGGCGGCAAAGGTCGAGGATGCTGAAGAAGCGTTTGCGGACCTCGGGATGCAGTTCGGCGCCGGCCCTGAGCTCCCCCATTTCGTAGTGGCCGATCACAATATCCTGCGCCTTGAGATAAAGCGAATATTCAGCAGCAATCGTGTCCAGGATTTGGCGCTCTTCCGACGCTGCGGCATAAAACCGTGCCTCCCGCAGCCGCTCCTTGAATATCTGGCGGTATTCACCCAACTGCCGCAGCCAGTTCGGGTCCCCGTCCATAAAATAGTAGGAAACAAAACCCTTCTGATTGACCAGCGACAGCGAAAGGGCCTCCGCCGACTGATAGGCGCTCAGATTCTCTTCGTTGATGGCCGCCAGCAGTCGATCCGTTTGATACGTATACCAGATCATGGTGAGGCCGCCGCCGATCGAAATCATCAGCAGCACCGCCACCACAATGTAGATGCGCGCTTTAAGGCTGAGGCGGTGCCATATCATGCCAATCACCGGCTACCCCGTCCGATTCAACAGCTGCGACAGGGTGCTTTCGATGGTTTCCGGCTGAAAGGGTTTTTCAATCAGTGCATGGATTCCGGCTTCCCGGGTCATCTCCGCCACCGTTCGACTGTGATAGGCGGTGATCAGGATTTTGATGGGGCTGTCGCCGGGCATGTCGAGGCGTTTGAAAAAGGTGATGCCGTCCATACCCGGCAGCTTGTAATCCGCGATGATGATGTCAAACCGCTGCCCGTCCAGGGCCTGAAGCGCCTCTTCCGCCGTTTCAAAGGTCGCCAGTGCGCAGCCTTCGTATTCAAAAAAGATGCGCATGGCGTCGCGAATCCACTCATCATCGTCGATGAGCATGATTTTCAACTGCTTCAGACGGGCAAACAGGTTCATCGGGTCGCCTATTCTCCCTTGTCCAGCTTTCGCAAACTGTCCAGAATGTCGCGCGGAGAGTCCCCCAGAGCTACTTTCATCAGCTCTTCCATCTTCTTTTCATCAATGTTTTTGCGGTTCATGATCTTTTTTTTATAGGCATTGGTCAGCACCTCAAGCAGGGTGTCCAATTCGCAGGGCTTTTGCAGATAGGAATAGGCGCCGCTCTGGGTGCACTCCACCGCTGATTCGATGGAACCATGCCCGGTCAGAATCACGATTTCCATCCACTTGTATTCCTGTTTGAGGGCCTTTAAGGTTTCCTCGCCGTTAATCCCGGGCATTTTCAAATCCACCAGAGCGATATCAATGGGATGCTCCTTGGCGGCGGCGATTGCTTTTTCACCGCGATCCACGGCAATGACATTGAACCCCCGCACGCTCAAGCGTTTGCTGATGGCGTTCAGGAACTGTTCCTCATCGTCCACGATTAACAGATTAATGCGATTTTCTTGCATGGTGGTCTCCTTTTCATCCGAAGGCCGTTGCTTAATGTTCGAGCCGCAAGCCCCATCCTTCAAAGAGGTACATGACGGCGAATCCATACCACAGGGTGTAAATAACGTAGAAAAGCAGCGAAAACAGCACCACACCGAAGGCATCGCTGATTTTCTTAGGTTCGATGGTGTAGTAGTTGTAAGCGCACTCCACCGCTTTCTGATCGATCAGGGAAACGAGTTTGGCCTGCTGGAATTTTTTCTGCTGTTTGAGATCTTTTTCCATTGCGATCAGACTTTGATGCCAGTTGTACAGCACCCGCCGTTCATCGTAGGGGTAGATTTCCCGCAGTTTATCCCCTTGGTTGTGGTACATCAGGTCCGCATCGGCCAGGCAGCTTTGCAGTATCTTGCCAAGATCCCCCTCGACCTTCAATTGGCTGGCATTGACGACGGTGCGAACATCGCGGCCGGCATGGTCAAACAGCATCGCGGCTTGCCTGGCCTGGGTTTCATCGGCCATGGTCAGCGTGACCGACACCGGACCCGCCTCCGCCGCACGGATTTCTTCGCCGACGGCCGGTATATAGTAGGCCGAGCCCTTTGAGATGGAATTATATAATGAATCCAAATAATTCAGCCCATTTTGGCCGCTGTATATCGGTAAAAAAATCAATACCAGCACCACGACAAAACCGATCATCATGGCCAGTCCGGCGCTGAAGCGCTTCCTGTGTGCGATCATTGGGAAACCTCCTCTCCCTTCAAGACGGAAAGATTTTTAAAAAAAGTACCGATCACCCATACGCCGAAGATGCCGATCACCACAAAAAAGGCCCATATGCCGATGGCCTCCAGCACCATACCGGCCTTTTTGGAAAGCGGAATGACATTCATGTCGGCCAGTTTGACCGGCAGGGCGAAGATGCGGTTCATAAAACCGGCCAGCACCGCCATCGCGTAAAAACCGCGAATGGTAATGCCCGGCACCACCTTGGTCACCATGGCCCCGATCTGGATGCCCAGCAGCGATCCCAGCAGCATGCCGATGGCCAGCGTGTAGAAAATAAAGCCGTAGACGGCGTACTGGCTGATAGCGGCATAGCCGGCGGTGAACACGATCTGGAAGATGTCCGTACCCACCGTGGTCATGGATGAAACACCCAGCACGTAAACAAAAATGGGAAAGGTCAGAAAACCGCCCCCGACGCCCATGATGCCGGCGGCCAGGCCGACCAGTGCACCGGAAAGCACCAGGAAAACCCACGAAATACGCCGGCCTTCCGGCGTGAGGTCAAAATCGAATTTCACCATGGGGGGAACGTTGAGAGACTGCAGCTTTTGGGGCAGCGCCCCCAGGTCGGCTCCCTCCGATTTGCCGCCGTGGGCGCCATGGGCACCGGCGGCACCGTCGGCCTTGCGGGCCTTCAAAAAGTCAAACAGCGCATAAAAGCCCAAGAATCCAAGCATCAGTGAATAAATGGTGGTGATGAAGGCGTCGCTCAACACCGGGTTGATTTCATACAGAATGCGATTGACCAGCCCGCCGACGGTGGCGCCGATGATGGCGCCGATGAGAAAGACCACCGCCAGCGGTACGGATACATTCCCCAGTTTGCGATGAATCACACTGCCCATGATGGCCTTGGCAAAAATGTGGAACAAATCCGTCCCCACGGCCAGGATGCCCTTGATACCGGCGCTCATCAGCGCGGGGGCGATAATGAAGCCGCCGCCGGCCCCGATGCAGCCGGTAATCAATCCGGCGCCCAGGCCGATCAGAATGGACACCAGAAAAATGAGGTTGGTGTAAAAGGCCGGGCTGTAGGCTTTTTTGCCGCCGATGATGTCCGGCAGGGTACTGCTGTCGGCACCGGCCAGGGCCATGCCGCCCAGCAGAACCGACATGACCAGCAGCCCGAGAATCAGGATGCGTTTGCGATCCTGCAGAATGGTTTGCGCGGTGGTGATTTCCCAGCGGGCATGGGCCCGCGCCCCCAGCATCATAAATGCACCCCATTGTTTAAAAAATTTCATGAAACCGTACTCCTTTCCTTTTTGTTGGCCTCTTCAAACTGTGTTTGCATGGGAAGCGAAATGGCAAAAGAACTCCCCACATCCGGCAGACTCTGAACCGTGATGCCGCCTCCCATGGATTCGACGATGCTCAATGAAACGCTCAGTCCCAGGCCGGTGCCCTTGCCGACCTCTTTGGTGGTGTAGAAGGGATCGAAAATTTTTCCCATCTGGGCACTTGTCATCCCCTTGCCGGTATCCTTGATGGTCACCAGCATGCGGTCATTCTGCACCGCGGTGGAAATGGTAATGGTGCCCGGGCCGGAGATGGCGTCCCCCGCGTTGTTGATGATGTTTAAAAACACCTGCCGCATCTGATCTGGATCCAGTAGAATGTCGGGCGGGCTGGCTTTGTAGCGGCGTTTGATTTCAATGTCCTCCACCTTGAATTCACGTGCTTTGAGGCCGTTGATGACCTCATCGAGGAGTGCATGGATATTGCACATCACCAGGCTGGGTTTGTACTCGTGTCCGAAATCCAACAGCTGGCGGGTGATCTTGCTGGCGCGAAAGGCCGCGGATTCGATGGTGTCCACCTCTTTCAGGATCGCCTCCGGACTGGCGTCCAACTGAAACACGGGATCCAGCAGATCGCGGATCACGCCGCTGGTGGATGTGATAATGGCCAGAGGGTTGTTGATTTCGTGGGCCACCCCGGTCGCCAGCTCCCCGATGGAGGCCAGTTTTGAAGCGTGCACCAGCTGGGTCTGAAGCTGATGGCTTTTTTCGGCGGCGGCCTGGGCCTGATTGATCAGCCGCCGCGTCAGGGCGAAAATAACAATGCTGATGACGCACAGCAGCACCAGCAGGCTGATCATCATAACCTTGCGGGCATGATACATCTCGGCATGCGCGATGATCAGGGGCTGCCAGACCAGCAGGGCCCAATTCGTCTCTTTGAGCCAGCTGTAGGCCACCAGCACCTGATCACCGCCGGATTTGATGTTGTGCACGCCCGACTGCTGCTGCAGGATGGGCACATATGGGCTGGCGCCCAGCAGATCACCCCGGGCCGGATCCACCACCTGGTATAAACCGTTGGCGTTGATCAGGGCGGATTCGATGCCCTTGCCGTGGCTGATGGTGCGTAGGAACATATAAAACTTATCCGGATCCAACGTTGAACGAAAGCCGTAGACCTGCTCATCGATTCTTTGTTTGACGGCGATCGTAAAATGCGGTTTGTTGCGGAATCCCTTGTAAATGTCACTGATAAAATAGTCCTTTTCCTGCTCCATGAGCGAAACGAACCATTGTTCACTGCTGTAGTCCCTGCCCTGCAGATAGGGATATGGACCGGCATAGCCGGTCTGAATGCCCTCGGCATTCAAGAAGCCGACATCCACGAAGGCATCGCTGACCTGTCGCAAGTATTGTAAATAATAAGCCATTTCCCGCTCCGAGGGCCGGGTGCTGAATTCTCTGCTGTGGAACAGGTTGAACAGGTTGACCACCCGTTCCTGCAGAAACAGATCAATGGTGTTGCGCTGGCTTTCCGCGAGGGCGGCCAGGTTCAACATGTCCGCCTTGCGCAGGGAAGTGGTGAACTGGATGTGGAAATAAATGGAGAACAGGGCGTGGGGCAGGATAAAAATGGCCATCAGGCCGATCAGCAGCCGGAAGCGCATTTTATTGAAATATTTTCTGATGTTCCGCTTGTTGACGGTCGCGTCTACAAAGGCGGAGCGCGTTTTTTTGGATCGGCTGCGATGAAGATATTGTTTCGGTGTCATGGTTGATCCTCGGTTGTCGACTCATTCAATAAGCAGGGATCATGCCAATAAAAACATCAATCAAAAAACACAATTAATTAATTATTTAAAATAGTTATAAATTTACTGCATATTTTGCCGCAGGATGCCCCCGCGTGCGGTTCGCATTTTTTCTATTTTGATTTTGAAAAATTTCGACTGTCAGGCGACAACCCGGCCGCCGGTGCGGGAGCGGCGGCCGGAATTTTAATGACAAAGCAGGCGCCGCCGATGACGGCCGTCGTGACCTCCAGCGAACCGCCGTGGTCGGCCACAATACGCTGGCAGATGCTGAGGCCGATGCCGGAGCTGCTGTTTTTGGTGGTGTAGAACGGATCAAAAATGTTTTCGCTGATGTTGTCCGGGACACCGGGGCCGGAGTCGGCGACGCTGATGCACACATACGGCGGCTTACGGCGGGTTACGACCTCGATCTTTTTGTCGACCTCCATGGCCTGCATGGCTTCGGAGGCATTGGCGATCAGGTTGAGAATGACCTGCTCGATCATGTGCGGATCGGCGCGGCATGCCGGCAGATCCGTTTTCAAGTCCGTTTTCAGCTGAACGCCGCTTTTGCGCAATGTCACCGCCGAGAGGTTGACAGCCTCTCTGACCGGCTGGTTGAGATCCGTAAGCACAAACGCCGGCTCGCTGGGCCTGGAAAAGTCCATCACGCGCCGGATGACGGATTCGATTTTGTTGGAAGCCGACTTCAGCTGCGACAAAATGGCGTCGACCTTGGGGCTGTTTTCGGTTTGGCGGTTGATTTTCTCCAAGGCTTTGAGGTAGATGTTGATGCCTGACAAGGGGTTGCGGATTTCGTGGGCTATACCGGCCGCGACCCGGCCCAGTGATGTCATTTTGTCCTGAATGCGCAGCAGCTGCTCGAGTTCCTTGGCCCGTGAGATATCCATCAGATTCAGCAAAATCGCCTCTCTGCCGTTGTGTTCGATGGTGCTGACCCGGCAGTGGAACCATTTGAGGTCCGGTGCGGCTTCCGTTTTCCGCGGCGGAAGAAAACGGAACTCCATGTCCACTCCCCGGCTGCCCCCGTTTAAAAACCGTTGAATGGCGGCATCCACGCCGGCGACGTCCTCCGGATGAATGTTTTCATAGTCCGGCAGCACAAACGAATGGCGCGACGATCCGAAAAGGCGCTCGTATTCAGGATTCTTGTAAACGATTTGCTGATTCTGGATGATGGAAATGCAGGTCAGCGAATTTTCCACCACGTCGCGAAAGCGTTTTTCACTGTCTTCCAGCGCCTTGCGGCCGCGCTTGCGTTCAACGGTTCGGCCCATGCGGCGGGCCAGCGACAGCACAAGGTCCGCCTCCTCTTTCAGAAAAGGTCCCACATCCCGTAACGGCCGCTGTTCAAGCAGACACACGTCCAGTGCCCCGCAAACCCGCCCGTCGACCAGAAGATCCTGTTCCAACCGCCAGGGGGTTTCACGGAAACCGGCGCTCTGATAGACCTGGTCGTCCAGCCGCACCCGGGCGCAGCTTATTTCCGGATACAGCATCGCGTCCGGCAGCAGATCGACGCCGCCCTGAAGAATATCGGAGAGCGTCACGTGCGGGCGTTCAACCAGACGGGTGAACGCATAAAGCCCGTTCAACTCTTTGACTCTTTTCTTGAGGGCGGCGTCGGCGCGGCGATGGATCTCTTCGCGCCGCATGCGGTACAAGCCATAGGCGATGTCTTCGGCGATCTCTTCCACCAGGGCCCGTTCCACATCATCCGAAACCAGTTCTCTGGGAATCGACACACACAGCAGACCGTAGGTCTCATTGCGATAGGCCAAACGGATGGTCAAAACCCCCCAGCCGGCGTGCTGGCCGGTCAGCGGACAAGGTCCACACGTCGCTGCCGGCTGTTTTATCAGCACGGCATTCGGCCGCGACATGGCCGCCGCGGCGCACACCACGGACGATTTGAAGCGGCCTTCTTTAAGCACAGACGTGAATGCACTCCCGAAGCCGGCCTGGGCGTGTTGCGCGATGCACCCCATTTCATCGAACATGACGATCCAGACTTTGTCATAGCCGCGGTTTTCGACCAGTGTTTGGCAGACGGCCGCCAGCAGCTGCGCAGGCGGCAGCTGCTTGACCAGCAGTCGATTGACGTTGCGGATGGCGCGCAGCGCAAGATTGAGATGCGTCACTTTTTCGCGGCTGTCTTCCATGTTTCCTCTCATGACGCGCGGGTGTATGCCATCATAACAAAATTCCATCAGCGATGCATCCCATTTGTCGGGTTACCGGAAAAGCGCGGGATATCACCATCGACGCTGTTTCATGCATTGCAGTGCGCAACGGGAAAGATAAATTTATGCCCATCTCAATATTGCAAGATCCGCCGACCGGTGGTAATATTGTTTTTCAAGCATTCGGATGACTGGAGGAAATAATCGTGGATCCCGTTGCCGTTCTCTTTGTCGACGATGAAGCGGATTTTGTTGAAGCCCTGATTAAACGCATGCGCAAACGCGAAATCGATGCCTACGGCGCCAACAGCGGTGAGGCGGCCCTGGCGTTTTTAGCGGACGCGACCACCGCCATTGACGTGGTGGTGCTGGATGTCCGCATGCAGGGCATGAATGGCATTGAAACCCTGGAAGCGCTCAAGCGCAAGTATCCCATGATCGAAGTCATCATGCTCAGCGGCCATGCCAATCTGACGGTCGCCAAGGAAGGCATGCAGCGCGGTGCATTCGACTATCTCATGAAACCCGTTGACCTGGACGAACTGCTTTACAAATTACAGGATGCCTGCCAGAAAAAGCGCCTGAACGAGGCCAGACGCTCCAATTCTTCGACCGATTCATTTCCATGAACCCACTGGGCCGATTCTTTAACCGACTGCGCCCCCGCAGGGGGCGGCCCTCCGCCGCGGATGTAGAGGCGCTGCGCATCGATTTCAAGGCCCGCTACCACGCCTTCAAACGCCTTTTGGCGGCCAACAACAAAGCGCTCGCCATCATGGCCGATATCGAACACATGCTCATGGGCCGCCATCCCTTCGGCATGAGCTTCGTGAGGGCCAGCACAACGGCCCTTTCGGTCAACGTCTTCAACATGATCAAGCATCTGGACCAGCTTTCCCGTGGCCGCTACCAAGCCCTCTATGGCCGCTTTGATGATATCCAGGCCCGCATCGAGGGTGTTCTGACGCATCGCAAAACCACCCCCCGGCAGGACTTGATCGTGCCCTTTGCGGCGGTGAACAAGGATATGATCGATCTTGTCGGCCCCAAGATGGCCAATCTGGGGGAAATGAAAAACCGTCTCGGCGTCGATACGCCGGAAGGTTTTGTGATTACCGCGGCGGCGTATGAATTGTTTCTGACCGCCAACGATCTGCAGGCCGAAATCGATCGGCGGATTCAAAAGGCCGAAAAAGGGGATATCTCCAATCTGTATGCCATGTCTTCCGATGTGCAGCAGCTGATTCTGAAAGCGGAGATCCCGGCGGCGCTTGAAAACCGCATCCACCAGGCCCTGGACGAACTGGCCCGCAAAACCGGCGGCGCCACCCTGGCGCTGCGCAGCAGTGCACTGGGTGAAGACACACCGGACACATCCTTTGCCGGCCAGTACCGCAGCCTATTGAATGTGGGTCTGGATAGTGTGCTGGATGCCTACAAGGAAGTCGTGGCCGGCAAATATGCCATGCAGGCGATCACCTACCGTTTGAACCGCGGCTTTCGCGATGAAGACGTTGCCATGTGTGTCGGATGCATGGCCATGATCGACGCCGTCGCCGGCGGTGTCATGTATTCCTGCAACCCGGTGGACAAAAGCGACAATGCCGTCTACATCAATGCGGCATGGGGCCTGCCGAAAACCGTGGTGGATGGCAGCGATGCCTGTGATCTTTTCGTGGTCTCCAGAAAAAACGGCCTGCGGATCGAACGGCGCGATATCCAGCATAAGGCCGAAAAGTTCGTCTGCCTGCCCGAAGAAGGCGTCTGCCGCATGGAATTGACCGGCGACAATCAGGCCGATCCCGCCATCACCGACGCGCAAGCCCTGTTTCTGGCACAGGCGGCGGTGCGCATTGAGGACCACTATTCGCTGCCCCAGGATATTGAATGGGCCCTCGGCACGGACGGCGTTTACTACATGCTGCAGTGCCGGCCGTTGCAGCAGCTGACAAAAACCGGCAAAAGACGTCCGACGGCGAAGGCGATGCCCGGGACACCGGCCGTCATCGCCGGAGAAGGCATCACCGCCAGTCCGGGCGCCGCCTATGGAATCGTTTTTCCGGTTCACAAAAGCATGGATGTCTTGGGTTTTCCCGAAGGGGCCGTGCTGGTTGCCCGCCAGGCCCTGCCGGTATGGGCGTCGCTGCTCAACCGGGCGGCGGCGGTGGTCACCGAGCAGGGCGGCTTCGCCGGTCATCTGGCCAACGTGGCGCGTGAATTCGGCGTGCCGGCGCTGTTCAGCGTTCCCGGGGTCGTCGAAACACTGGCCGCCGGCGACGCCGTCACTGTCGATGCCGACAATCTCTCCATTTACAAAGGCCGGGTGGATGCGCTGTTGGACGTGCGGCCACGCAGCGCCAACCTCATGACGGGAAGCCCTGTGTACAACACCCTGCAGCAGATCAGCCGCCACATGATCCCCCTCAATCTGCTGGATCCGGCCTCCCCCGCCTTCCGGCCGGAGCGATGTGAAACTCTGCATGACCTCACGCGCTTCATCCACGAAAAATCGGTCAGCGAAATGTTTAATTTCGGCAAAGATCATGATTTTTCAGAACGGTCCAGCAAGCAGCTTTTTCACAATGTGCCCATGCAGTGGTGGGTCCTGAATCTGGATGACGGCTTCCGCCATGAAATCAAGGGGAAATACGTCAAGCTGGAAAACATCCGTTCCATACCCATGCTTGCCTTCTGGGAAGGCTACGCCGCCGTCCCCTGGGAAGGGCCGCCGCCCATTGACGGCAAAGGGCTTTTATCGGTCATGTTCGGCTCGACCATGAATCCGGCCCTGAACGCCGGCGTCCGCTCCCGCTTTGCCGATCGCAACTACTTCATGATTTCGAAAAACTACTGCAGTCTGAATTCCCGGCTGGGATATCATTTTTCCACCCTCGAAGCCCTGGTGGGCGAACGGGCCTCGGAAAACTACATCAGCTTTCAGTTCAAAGGCGGCGCGGCGGACCACGACCGCCGCATCAAACGGGTCGGCTTTATCCGAGACCTGTTGGGCGAATACGCCTTTCGGGTGGAGGTCCGGGAAGACAACCTGATCGCGCGCGTGGAAGGATATGACACGGCGTTTATGCAGGCCCGCCTCAACATCCTGGGATACCTTTTTCTGCACACCCGTCAGCTGGACATGGTCATGGCCAATCCCGCTTCGGTGCAGCACTATCAACGCAAAATGACCCGTGACATCGAAAGCCGCTTTTTAGGCAGCAAGTCTGCGTAATCTCCGTCCATTTACGGTTGACATCAGGGACTTGAATTGAAAGAATGCCGCTGTCCCGACAACCTTGAAAAGGAGTCATCAACACATGGAACTGACGGATTTAATGCCCCTTAATGCATGGGAAGGTTTTGAAAAAGAACTGTATGACCACTTCCACATCAATTGCACCGTCTATAATACAGCCGGGGTGTCCATCACCGGCAAACCCAACTGGTGCAACAAGCTGTGCCCCAAGATAAAGGCCAACAAGGATTCGCTGGCCGCCATATGCGCCCCGGGCAATCAGCACTTCATGGCGCAGGCCAAACAGACGCACCAGGCGGTGATCGGGGAGTGCGACGCCGGTCTGCTGAAAATCGCCGTTCCCATTTTTGTCGGCGACACCTTTTTGGGCACGGCCGGCGGCTGCGGACTGCTGCCCGAAGGCGGTGAGGTGGAAGATTTCCTTGTCCAGAAAACAACCGGGATGCGCCCCGAGGAAATCGAAGCCTGCACCCGGGAGCTGGACACCATGACGCCGCAACAGGCGCAGGAGATGGCCGCCTACATCGAACAGCACCTTGCGGACTTCATTCAGAAAAGCGGCGTATAGCCTTCCGGCGCTGCTGTTTGCATCCAGGCCCGAGACCGGCCTCGCGCCAGGCCGGAACGGGTCCGTCCATCCCTAAAGCGGACACTGGTGCATACATTCTTCTGCACTCCTTATTTTACTCCCGTATTCAGAGCGTATTTTTCCCGTCTTGATCGTCCGCCGATGCTGTGGCATTCAGGCGGTGCACGCTGATTTCAGTCTTTTTAACATTCACCCGTGGGAGCGGAGAAATGGCGTCGACCCATATCATCGACCCTCACGGCGGCTATCGCCGTCTCAAGTCGTATCAAATGGCCGAGATCGTTTATGACGCCACGGTGCATTTCTGCAACCGCTGGGTCAGCCGGCGCTCCCGCACCCACGATCAAATGGTGCAGGCCGCCTTTCTGCTGGACCGGCAGCTGGAAGAGCGCTTCCTTGAACATGGCGGCTTTACGGAAAAACTGTACCGCGCCCGCATCAGGGCCCGCAAACGCTTTTAAAATGACGCTGGAAAGGAAACCTGCCATGCTCGAAAACCACCTGCACAAACATTTCGGCTTTGACACCTTCTTAAACGGCCAGGAAGCGGTGATCCGCAAGGTAATGGACGGCCGGTCCGCCGCCGCCATCTTTCCCACCGGCGCCGGCAAATCGCTGTGTTATCAGCTGCCGGCCATGCTGCTGCCCGGCATCAGCCTGGTGGTGTCCCCGCTTTTGTCGCTGATGAAAGACCAGTTGGATTTTTTACGGGCGCATCACATTTCTGCGGCCCGTCTGGACTCGACGCTGCCCAAAAACGCCTACAACACCGTTCTCGAAAAAGCCCGCAGCGGTGCGATCCACATCCTGATGATTTCAGTGGAACGTTTTAAGAATGAACGCTTTCGGTCACAGCTGAAAAAAATGAACATCTCCCTGCTCGTCGTCGACGAGGCGCATTGCATCTCGGAGTGGGGGCACAATTTTCGGCCCGAATATCTGAAACTGCCCGTATATCAGCGGCAATTCGGCATCCCGCAGTCGCTTCTGCTCACCGCCACCGCCACCGAACCGGTCATGGAAGACATGCGCGCCAAATTCGATATTCACAAAGAGGACGTCGTGGTGACCGGCTTTTATCGTGAGAATCTAGTGTTGGAGGTAACGCCGACGGCCGCGGACAAAAAAAAGCGATGCCTTCTGGAACGTATTCGGAAAGCGCCGCAAGCGGCAACGATTGTGTATGTCACACTGCAAAAAACCGCTGAAAGCGTGGCACAATTCCTCAAGGACAATCAGATTGAAGCACAACCCTATCACGCCGGCATGTCCGCTGAAAAACGGGAGGCCGTTCAAAACCGTTTCATGCGCGGCGGCCTGCCCTGCGTGGTGGCCACCATCGCCTTTGGCATGGGAATCGACAAAAAGGACATCCGGCGGATCATTCATTTTGATCTGCCCAAATCGATCGAGCATTACAGCCAGGAAATCGGACGTGCCGGCCGTGATGGGCAAACGGCCCTGTGCGAGGTGCTCGCCTGCCGGGACAATATCCCGGTTCTGGAAAATTTCATTTACGGCGACACACCCGAAAAATCCGCCATCCACGGCTTGCTTGCATCCATCAAAAGCAACAAGGGGCCTATATGGGAAGTCAAGACCATGCGGCTCTCAAAGGAATTCGACATCCGCCTGTTGCCGCTGAACACCCTCTTGGTATATTTGGCCATGGCGGATGTCATCCGCCCCAAATTGAGTTACTTCGAAGAATACGCCTTCAAGTACCGAACGAAGACGGCTAAAATAACCGCCCACTTCAAGGGTGAAAGAAAGCGTTTTGTAACGGCCGTCCTGGATCACTGCCAGACGCGCAAAATCTGGACAGCTGTCGATATCCCTTCGATTGTCAAGGGTTATCCTGCGAAACGGCAGCGAATTGTCTCCGCCCTGGAATATTTCGAGCAGCAGGGCTGGATCGAACTGCAGGCCCGTCAGGCAATCGAAGTCTACGACGCCCTGACGCAAGACTTCGATGCCGATGAGCTGGCCGACAGAATGTATACTCTGTTCAAAAAAAAGGAGCGCCTCGAAATTCAGCGCATTCACACCATGGTCCGCTTTTTTGAAAGCCCCACCTGCCTCAGCAAACGGCTGGCGGCCTATTTTGGTGAACATCTTGAAAAAGAGCGCTGCGGGCATTGCTCCGTTTGCACCCGCGGCCCGGCAACCATTGAAACGACGGCTTCCCTCCCCCCCCTGAACCAGTTTGACCCAGCGGTCTTCAGCACCGAATTCAAAAAAATCGCAGGTGCCAAAGCCGGTCACCTGAACCTGGTCAAATTCCTCTGCGGCATATCCACGCCGGCATTTTCAAGGCTGAAACTCCGACAGCAGCCGAATTTCGGCCGCCTGGCGCACTACCCCTTCAAGGAAGTCGCCGCCTGGATCAGAAAAGACCAATAGGACCTATAAGTCGTATAGGTCCTATTATTGGTCCTATCAGTCCCATTTCGCCCAATCATCGAAAAGCCGCTTGTGCGGAGGCACCTGTTTATTTCCACAAAGCCTGCATCCGGTCAAGCTCCTCGACCACATCCTCCGCCAGCGGCTGCGGCCGGTGTTTCATCTTTTCCAGGGTCATGGCCTGCAGCCGTTGTTCGAACGTTTTGGCGCCCTGCGTCCGCCAGGTGTCATAAATGGAACGATCAAACAGGTCGGAATATTTGACGTTGCGGAAATTGTCCATGGTGTGTTTTTCAGCCAGATAATGCCCGGCGGGTCCCACCCTGTCGATAATATCGACCGCCAGTGTGTCGTCGGTGACCGGAATGCCCTGCATGAAATGGGTTACCGAATCGACGATGTCATCGACCATTACCATGTACTCGGGAGACACCAGCGAGCCGTGGTCCAGCCAGCTGCTGCAGTCATGAACCAGCCCGGAACCCACGGTAGCGGCGCTCAAGCACTGCAGGGTCGCCTCCGAACCGGCCTGGGCATCGCAGAACTTGGCATCGGTGGCGCCGGCGGTGCCGAAAAAGGGCAGCCGGTAGTGCTGCGCCAGCTGCGCCATGGCGCCGGTCATCAATGCAATCTCCGTGGCCCCGTAGGAAAAAATTGAGGTGCGCATGTCCATGATGGTGGTAAAGGCCCCATAAATAATGGGCGTGCCGGGATTCACGGCCTGAGCGAGCACCAGACCGCTCAGCGACTCCGCGCTTCCCTGCACCAGGGTGCCGGCAAAGGTGCCGGGTGCCGAGCCGCAGACCTGGGGTGCCGGGAAGTTGATCAGGGGAATGCCGTTGCGGGCGCAGTAGATGATCTTGTCAACCGCCAGCGGATAATAGGCCAGCGGCGAGATGGGTTCTGAATAGTGCACCAGACAGGGGGCCTGCGCAAAATTGTCTCCGCCGCCGCACAAAAGCAGCGCCATTTCAAAAATGTCCCTGACGCTGTTGGTATCCTTGCAGCAGAAGACCAGCGGTTTTTCGCAGTACTGCAGCGTGTTGCGGGCCACCACCCGGTCGGCGACATCGGCGGGTACATCGTCGGCCATGCCGATGGTCATGCACCACTCAAACCCGTTAAGACCATCGCACAGCGCGGCCGTGACCTTGGCGTGTTCACTGGTGAACCGCACACGCTGGTGTGTTTCAGGCTTCAGGTAGTCAATGCAGTCCAGACTGGGTCCGAAAAAAGACTTGTCCCCCTCCAAAAAAACGGTTCTTTCGCCGGTTCGTCGGCCCAGCACAAGCCGCGGCGGCGCCTTGCGGATGGCCGCCTCCACCAGCCAGGCCGGAAAACGCACGCGTCGTCCCTCCACCCGGGCGCCGGCTCCGTCCAGTATGGCCAACCCCTCCGGGTGATCCATTTCCACTCCGGTACGTTCCAGAACCTCCAGCGTGGCCTCGTGAATACGGCGGATTTGTTCCTGGTTGATAATCTGCAATCTGGGTTTAAAAAACAGTTCGTCGGTGGTCATTCCCATGGCCGCTTCCTTCCTAATGAAAGTGCATAGATAAAAAGATTATCGTTAATAGGGACGTCCCCTTTTTTGGTTTTGGGCTTACAGCAGTTTTTTGTCAACCAGATCGGTCATGGTTTCATGGCCGATGCTGGTGATCACGGTCAGCGCTTTGGACAGGTGAAACGGGGCTTCCTGCAGCACGCTGGAACGAATCATCACCATGGCCCGGTCCACGTGCTGCAGCGCGTCCGGCCAGCGGTCGTCCGGCGACATTTTCTGGGCTACGTGTATTTCCGAGGCCACCATGCCGATGAAGACCGCCAGTGCCTTTTCAGCCCCGTTGCGATCCTGCTGCGGCATTCCCAGTATGGTTTCAACAAACTGGTTGGCCCAAATCAGCCCGGCTTTGATTTTTTCACTTTGCGAAAACCCGATAATGGCGGACCTGCTGTTCATAGGGCAAATTTCCTTTCATATCTGGAAGGAATGCGAACAAGAGAATCAGCACGGCCGGCATGTTTTTCCAAGCACCTTCCAGCAGCCAGCCCCTCCCGTCGGTTCACCTGCGTGTCCGCAGCTGCGGAGCAGCCGTCAAAGGCCACCGCAACCGGTTTATACGGCACTGATCCCGAAGTGTCTTTTTGAAAAAAGGCCGCTTCGGGTCGCGGGTTTTTTTTTAGCAGTTATCGGCGCCACTTTCAATTGGATAGTGAAGCGTTTTCGAATTTGCCTTCGCCCCTTTTCAGTGTTATGGAAGTGGGCATGCGATCTTTTCCAACCATATCGAAATCTAAAACGGAGTGACACGGATGCGCTTAATTTCCTGGAATGTCAATGGTGTCCGGGCGGTAATAAAAAAGGGTTTTAAGGATTCAATCGGCAAGCTGGTCCCGGATGTACTCTGTCTACAGGAAACCCGGGCCCAGGATGATCAGGTGAAAGCGGCGCTGGACGGCATTGACGGTTATCACCTCTGCGCCGATTCGGCCCAGAAAAAGGGCTACGCCGGCACCGCCGTGCTCAGCCGCATCCAACCGCTGGATGTGCGAAAGGGCATGGGCATCGACCGGCACGACCGCGAAGGCCGCGTCCTTGCAATCGAATTTGAGGACTTCTTTTTGATCAATGTTTACACCCCCAATTCCGGCACCGAGCTTAAACGGTTGGACTATCGCCGGGAATGGGACGCGGATTTTTTGGAATATACAAAGACGCTTGAAAAAGAAAAGCCGCTGATTATCTGCGGTGACATGAACGTCGCCCATCGGCCGATCGACCTGGCCCGTCCCGCGGCCAACTACAACAAGACCGCCGGCTACACCCAGGTCGAAATCGACGGCATGGACAACCTGCTTGAAGCCGGCTTTGTCGACACGTTCCGCCGTCTGCACCCGGATACGGTCAAATACAGCTGGTGGAGCTTCCGCGGCAATGCCCGCAAAAACAACGTCGGCTGGCGCATCGACTACTTTCTGACATCTCCCGCCATCGTCGACCGTATTGCAGCGGCGGACATCCACAATGAGATGACGGGCTCCGACCACTGCCCCATATCGCTTGAGCTGACGTAAAACGGCGGCGGTCCGACCGCAACAAGAAGCAGCTGTGCCGACGCCTTGCCGGCACCGGCGGGCGATTTTAACGCCCGCGGCCGTCTTTAAGCGACTGCCGGTGAAGCAACAGCGCCAGCGGGACAGTGACGGCCGCCGCCCAGCTGAGCAGCACGATGCTGTTTGCCACACCCAGCCGGTCGCTGACGGTGCCCATAATGGGCGGCGAAACAGCGCCCGCTGCGATGACCAGCGTATAAAACAGGCCGAAAGCTCTTCCAACGCGGTGGGGGCTTACATAATCGACCACCGTGCCGTACAACACCGATGATGTCCCGTTGAGCGCCGCCCCCAGAACCGGCAGCCAGCAATAAATGCCCGTCAGTGGAAAAACCGTCAGCATGAAAATGCCCAGGGCGGTCATGCCTTCCGTGACCACAATGGTGAAAATAACGCCGAACCGCTCCGCCAGCGCACCGCAGAGAAATTTTCCGGCCGCGCCGCCGACAAATAAAAGCGCCAGGGCAAAACCCGTGGCATGCGGTTCAAGGCCTTTTTGAATCAATAGAAAGGGCAGGAAGGTGACCAGCCCGGTGCGTACGGCGCTGTCCACGAAACCAATCGTCGACAGCGTGGTGAAAGCGCGGGTGTTGACAATGCCCCAGATGTTGGTTTTCAAAGATGTTGCGCACCTGACGGATTGCACGGTGGGACCGGCGGTGCGCGTTCGGCGCAGCGCCGGCAGCGACAGCAGGGCCACAAAAAGGCCCAGCAGCCCGAAACCCATGCAGACCGGACGCCAGCCCATAAGCGGCAGCCCCAGGGCCGCCGCGGCCGGAAACAGGAATTTGCCGATGTCACCGCTGAAATTGTAAGTTCCCAAGGCCAGACGACGGCCCTTGTCGGCATAGGCCCTTGCAATCATGGCCGCAGACAGCGGGTGCTGAACCGCCGCCCCAATGCCGCCCACCATCAGCAGCAGCACCAGCGCCGGCACCGCCGCGACAAATCCGAGGCACACAAAGCTGATCGCCGTCATCAGCGTGCCGGCCGTTAACATGCGGCGCTCGCCCCAGCGTTCGCCCAGAAACCCGGCCGGCATCTGGAAGAAACCGGTCACGCCTTCAAAGCAGCTCACCAGCAGCCCGACCTGCGTCAGGGACAATCCGAATGCCGTCTGCCAGAATGGCAAAAACACCGCCAGGCCGTCGGCAATGCCGTCGTGGTAGAAATGGAACATACCGCCGGCCACCAAGGTCAGGCGTTTTTGGTGCCGCGGTGGGCGTGTTTCCTGCCTTGCAGTGAACATCATCGGGATCTCGCCCCCGGCCGTTGGTGTTTTTTGAAGTACAGCACACGCTGCCTTTTTTGTCCATGCTTTTCGCCGACGAGGATGTCCCGCCAAAGCGTGCATTTTTTTTTCACAGCCAAATGTGCTATGGTGCATTTTTGAAAAAACATCGAGAAAGCGAAAACCCTTATGAAACTCGGCATCATCGGCCAACCCGGCTGCGGCAAAACAGCTGTTTTTGAAGCCCTGACAGGTCAACCGGACGACCCTTCTCAAAAGAGCGAAAACCGCATCGGCACCGTCGCCGTGCCGGATGTACGCGTCGACCGGCTGAGCGCGATGTACCGGCCGGCCAAAACCATTCACGCCCAGGTCGCCTACTTTCTGCCGGGTCTGAAAACGCGCGCCGACGGGCGCCGCCAGGATCAGAGCTACTGGGCCGGCGTGCGCGAAAGCGATGCACTGATCCATGTCGTGCGCAACTTCGAAGCATTCGGCGTCGAACAACCCCGGCCGGCCCATGAGCGCCGCGCGCTGGATCAGGAATTGATCCTGGCGGACCTGATGGTGGTGGAAAAGCGTCTCGAACGCCTTACAAACGACAACCGGCGGGGCAAAAAATACAATCCCGAGGAGTTTGACCTTCTTCAGGCCTGCCGCCGGCATCTCGAAGATGAAGTGCCTATCCGCCAATTTCCCGATCTGGCCCGCGCACCGCTATTACGGGGATACGCCCTTTTGTCCGCCAAACCGGTGCTGATGCTCAGCAACAACGGTGATGATGATGACGCCCTGCCGGACCTGGGCCCTGTTCCGGAAAATGATCGCTGCCTGGTCATCAAGGGCAAACTTGAGCAGGAGCTGGCCCAGATGTCCGCGGCGGAGGCGGCCGACTTTCTGTCCGAGTTCGGCATCACCGCCGCGGCGCGCGACCGGGTCATCCGCCACTCCTATCAGTTGCTGGGCCTGATCAGTTTTTTCACCGTGGGGGAAGACGAGGTGCGCGCCTGGACCATCGCCGCCGACACCAGCGCTCTGGAAGCGGCCGGTGTTATTCACACGGATCTGATGCAGGGCTTCATCCGGGCCGAAGTGATCGCCTACGATGATCTGATGGCGGCCGGCAGCATGGCCGAAGCCCGCAAAAAAGGATCGCTGCGCCTCGAAGGCAAAACCTATCCGGTTCAGGACGGAGACATTCTGACGGTGCGGTTCAATATCTGAATCATCGACGGGAAAGGATGGGAAAAATGGATATCAAGACACTGCGCGTCAACGGCCGCCGGCTGCAACAAACACTGGAAGAGATGGCCAAAATCGGGGCCACGCCCGGCGGCGGTGTGCAGCGGTTGACGCTCACCGATGAAGACAAGCGCGCCCGCGATCTCTTTGTCCAATGGCTCAGAGAAATCGATCTGACGGTCACCATCGACGAGATGGGCAATATTTTCGGCCGACGGGCGGGCACAAACGACGACCTGCCGCCGGTGATGAGCGGCTCCCACATCGATTCCCAGCCCAAAGGGGGTCGTTTCGACGGCATTCTGGGCGTCATGGGCGCCCTGGAAGTCCTGCGCACCCTGCACGAAAACGACATCCAGACCCTGCGCCCGCTGGTCATCGTCGACTGGACCAACGAAGAAGGTTCGCGCTTTGCGCCGGCCATGGTGGCGTCCGGTGTTTGGGCCGGCGCACTTGAACGCGACTGGGCCTATGCCCGGACCGACGTCAACGGCAAAAAATTCGTGGACGAACTCACGCGCATCGGCTATCGGGGGACCGTGCCGGCCCAAAAGCAGCCGCTGCACGCGTATTATGAATATCACATCGAGCAGGGGCCGATTCTGGAACGTGAAAACAAAATCATCGGCGCGCCCAAAGGCATCCTGTGCCTGCACTGGTATGACATCTATCTGGAAGGTGAAGCCAATCAGGTGGGGCCGACCCCCATGGAGGGCCGGCACGACGCACTGTGCGCGGCTGCGGAAATGATTCTGAAGGTCAACCATCTGCCGCAGAAGATGGGCGGCGACCTGGTGGCCACGGTGGGCGAAATCCAGAATGGTCCCAACTCGCGCAACATCATCCCCGACCGGGTGCACTTCACCGTCGACATCCGTTCGTGGGACGACGACCATGCGCGCAAGGCATGGGATGCGCTGCGCACCGATTTCACCGCCATCGCCGCCGCCCGCGGTTGCCCTGTGCACATCGAGGAAACCTGGCGCGTCGCACACTCCCCCTTTGATCCAAAACTGGTCCAACGCGTGCTGAACACGGCCGACGAACTGGGATATGCCAACCGCTATATGGTCAGCGGCGCCGGCCATGATGCCAGCTACATGAACCAGATCGCCCCTGCGGCCATGATTTTTGTGCCCAGCATCGGGGGCAGGAGCCACGTCGAAGTGGAAAACACGCGCTGGGAGGACTGTGCGGCCGGCGCCAACGTGCTGCTGCACTGCATGCTCAAATCCGCCGCCGAATCAGCGGACGTTTCCTGAAGGCAACCAAAAGGCCCCGTCGTCCTCCCGATTTCGGGAGCACGGCGGGGCCTCGCAGCATTTTTGAATGTGCGGCCGCGGCCGGTCTTATTTAAGCCACCAGCGCTCGGCATTGCGCTGACCGTCCGATTCCATGTGCCCGGACAGCGGCTTTTCGTAAGCGACCTCGTCTCTGTGCGCCTCCACGATCTGCGCGAACATGGGCACCACCGTACCGCCCTCGTCGCGGCAGATCCTCTGCATTTCGCCGTATAGTTCGGCGCGCTTCTGATCGTTGAGTTCGGCCTTGGCCTCGATCAGCAGCTTGTTGAAGCGCTCGTGCTCCCAGTGGGCGTCGTTCCAGGGCGAATCGGCGGCATAGGCCACGGAAAACATGAGATCCTCGGTGGGCCGTCCGGACCAGTAGCACATGCACCATTCCTTTACAGTCCACACATTGCTCCAGTAGCCGTCGCTGGGCTCGCGCACCACATTGATCTTGATGCCGGCTTTTCTGGCATGCTCCTGGTAGAGCATGGCGGCGTCGTCGGCCCCCTGGAACGCGGCCTCAGCCGTGTGCAGGTTGAAGGTGTGGTTCTCCATGCCGGCTTTTTTCAGATAGAAGCGGGCCTTGTCCGGGTCATAGGTGCGCTGGGGCAGGTCGGCGGCATGGTAGCGGTTGACCGGCGCGATGGGATGGTCGTTGCCGACTTCGCCGTAGCCGTTCAATATGCGTTTGACCAGTTCTTCGCGGTCCACGCCGTATTTGAGTCCCAGACGCACATTGTTGTCGTCATAGGGGTTCATCTTGCAGTGCATGGGCACGGTGTAGTGGAAGGTAGCGGTCACGGCGATGACCTCGACCCCGGGCACCCGCTTCATCAGATGAATTGTTTTGCGTTCCACGCGGTCCATGTAGTGAATCTGACCGGTTTTGAGCGCGTTGGTGCGGGCGTTGACATCACTGATGCTCAGTGTCTCCACCTTGTCGAAGTGCCCGCGGCCCGCCTTCCAGTAGTTCGGATTGCGCCGGACAATGGCGGTAACGCCGGGCTCCCAGATCTCGAGAATATAGGGCCCGGTGCCGATGCCCTTTTCAAACTCCTTACCCTCGGTGCCGGCCTTGAAAACCGCCAGGTGATAGTCGCCCATGATCTGGGGAAAATCGGCCACGCCGGCGGACAGTTCAAAAATCACGGTGTGCTTGCCGTCGGCCTTGATGTCGGTCACCGGTTCCAGATAGGATTTGGCGGCGGATTTGGATTTCTCCCCGCGGTGGTGGTTCATGGTGTAGATGACATCCTGCGCGTCCAGGGTCTTGCCGTCGTGGAATTCCACATCCTTGCGCAGCTTGAAAATCCACTTTTTGGCGTCCGGTGTGGCTTCCCAGCTTTCGGCCAGCTCGGGGATGGGTTGAAAATTGTGGTCGATCTCCACGAGGTTGTTGCGCAGCTGCCACTCGACGTTGATGTTCCAGCTGGAAGTGTGCGTGGCCGGGTCCAGCGAGTCGGTGGTGGAGCCGCCGCTGATGGCCTGCACAAAATGGCCGCCCTTTTTGGGAACCGCGGCCTGCGCCTTGGTTGACAGCAGGGCCGGTGAAACAGCCGCCGCCAGTCCGAGGGCACCGACCCGGGCCATGAACTGCCGCCGGCTGATCCTGCCTTCGGTGAACATCTTTTCCAAACGCTCCAGTGCTGTCATGTCTGCCTCCCTTCGTTGGGTATGTATTGCGGTTTGTTTGACCGTCTTGCCAGCGTCTTGAGGTTTATCGGTTTGCGGCCGTGAGCCGCAGGTGGATGTAGCGGGACGGCCGGCTTTTGCGGCCGGCGCCTTGGGTTTAAAACCGCCCGCCTCTTGGCAGTCGTTTTCTTTTACAGTTTATAAAAAATTTGTCCACTATTGTCAACCCTGAATCCATTCCCACCCGGCCGCGGCCCGCTATTCAGGCGGTTTTTTGCGTGACGTCGTGTTCTTCCACCACCAGGCGTTCGCGGCTTTGCACATGCCGCATGGAATCCGCCGCCACGGCCTGGCCGATGTCGCTGTCGTAGGCGGCCTGCATATCCGCAAGGCTCGCGTACCACTGTTCGGCCACGCCGTCATAGGCACCCTCACCGATGGTCAGGTTGAAGACAATGCGCTTTAGCCCCGGCAGGGCCGCCGCCATTTCGCTGTGGCTTCCCAGCCACCAGCGGCGGAATGCTTCAGGCGTCAGGTGCGGTTTGCGTTTTAAACAAATGATGAGCTTCACCATGGCATGTCCCCCTTTCCTTCAACCGACCCTGGCCAGCGGCCGTCCGCCGTCGGCCACGACCACCGCCACCACGATTTCATCGGGTCCCGGCGCATCGGGAATGGCGATTTCCGACGCATCCATGTTGTCGAACACCCATATGCTGTCCTTGTTGGTCAGCGGCATGACGATGGCCGCCCCGGGGCCGCCCATTTTCTTGGTGGATGGGATGATGTCGTCCCCCTTTTCAACGGCCGCGCGCACCGGCTTGCCGAAGCGGGGGTGCAAAATGGCCGCCGCGTGCTCGATTTCGCCGTTGAGGCCCACGATGGCCCCCTTGCCGTAGCTCTGCACGGCCCCCGGCTCCACTCCCAGCGCCGCCACTGCCCGTCGGGCCAGGAGCCCGCCGATTTCCGCCCCGAGATCGTAGAGCGGCTCAAGATCCGCCACATATTCGCCGGCGTAGGGGTTTTGGACCACCGCGGCCGCCGTTGCCTTGCGCGCCGGCGGATCGACCTTGCGGCCCATCTCACGGTGGATCTCCTCCACCTGGGTCACCATTTTGCGAATGATTAATTCCAGCATACGCCCTCTCCTCTGCTAAAATCCAGGTTGAACGTTTTGATTCATTTTTTGCGCTTGGGCCGATAAAAATGGGTGGCGGTGCCGAAATACAGATCCGCCGCCTCCATCAAGGTTTCCGACAACGTCGGGTGGGGATGAATCGACAGGCGCAGATCCGTCAAGTTGGCGCCCATCTCGATGGCGACCACCCCTTCGGCGATCATTTCACCGGCGCCCGGGCCGACAATGCCCACACCCAGGATGCGCTCGGTCTCCGGCGCCACCACCAGCTTGGTCAGGCCGTCACTCTGATCGAGTGTCGCCGCCCGGCCGGAGGCCGCCCAGGGAAAACGGCTGACCGCCACCTTGATCTTCTGCTGTCGGGCACGGGTTTCGGTCAGCCCGGCCCACGCGATTTCCGGCTCCGTAAAAACGACCCCCGGAATGGCGGCGGGCTCGAATGCAACCGGCCGGCCGGCAACGACTTCCACCGCCGTACGTCCCTGGTGGGCGGCCTTGTGGGCCAGCATGGGCTCGCCGGCCGCATCGCCGATGGCATAGATGTGGGGCACGCTGGTGCGGCATTGTTCGTCCACCCGCACAAAACCCCTGTCGTCCAGCTCGACGCCGGTCTGGTCAAGACCGATATCCGCCGTGTTGGGCCGCCGGCCCACCGCCACCAGCACGCGGTCGAACAGGGATTTGCGAGACGCGCCGTCGGTGCCTTCCAGGGTCGCCATAACGCCGTTTTTCTGCACGCGGGCATTGCTGACCCGCGTTTCGAATTCCATGGCGGCGAACTGCCCGCCGAGCCGTTTTTTGAGCACATTCACCAGATCGCGGTCGGCACCCGGCAGCAGGCCGGGCGTCATCTCCACCACGGTGACTTCAGCCCCCAGACCGGCGTAGACCGTCCCTAGTTCCAGCCCGATGTAGCCGCCGCCGACCACCAGCAGTTTTCCGGGAACGTCTTTCAGCGCCAGGGCCCCGCCGGCGTCCACGATGCGGTCGCCGTCGAAATCGAGGCCGGGAACGCTTGCCGCACGGGAGCCCGTGGCGATGATGGCGTTAGTAAAGCCAAGCGTCTGCTCCGCGCCGTCGCGGGTGCGGATGGAAAGACGATCATCGCCCGTGAAAACCGCCGTGCCGCGGATGTGCGTGATGTTGCGCTGCTGGGTCAGGCGGCCCAAACCGCCGGTCAGCTTGTCCACCACGTCGTTTTTCCACTGCCGCAGTTTGGCAAGATCGATTTCGGGTTTTGCAAAGGCAAGCCCCCATTTTTCGGCGGCGGCGGCCGCGTGCATCAGACGGACGGCGTTCAAGAGGGTTTTGGAAGGAATGCAGCCCTCGAAAAGACAAACGCCGCCGGGATTGGTTCGGGGGTCGATCAGGGTGACCGCCATGCCCATATCCGCCGCCAGAAAGGCGGCCGCATACCCGCCGGGCCCGCCGCCGATCACCGTCAGTTCGGCGGTGTTGTTTTGTTCAGCCATTTAAAGACTCCCTTCTTTAAAGAAAAAGATGCATGGGCTGTTCCAGCGCCGCACAGATCCAGCGCAAAAAACGGGCGGCATCCGCGCCGTCGTTGATGCGGTGGTCGTAGGACAACGCCAGCGGCAGCATGGTGCGGGGCTCCCACCGATCGTCGATATAACGGGGTTCAACCGCCGCCCGGCTGACACCCAGGATGGCCGCCTGGGGCCAGTAGACGATGGGTGTGAACTGTGTGCCGCCGATGCCGCCCTGGTTGGAAACGGTAAATGTGCCCCCCTGCATGTCGTCCGGCAGAAGCCGCTTTTTGCGCGCTTTGGCGGCGGCCTCGGCCACGGCAAGCGAAAGGTCTTTCAGTGAACGCTGATCCGCATCGCGGATGACCGGTACGAGCAGGCCGCGGTCCGTGGCCACGGCCATGCCGATGTGCACATACTTTTTGAGGATCAGCTGCTGACGCTGAGGATCGATGCTGGCGTTGAACCGCGGAAACTGTTTAAGCCCCAGGGCCGTTACTTTAAGGAGTATCGCCGTGATCGTCAGACGTCCGCCCTCCTGTTCAAGGGCCCCGGCGGTCTGCCGCAGCCATGCATCAAGACGGGTGATGTCCGCCCGATCGAACTGGGTGACCTGCGGAATGCGGCGCCAGGAAAGGGACATGCTTTCGGCGGTCAGACGCCGTACGGCCGTCAGTTCCACATGTTCCACTTTGCCCCAGCGGGAAAAATCGGGCAGATCGGTATGCGCCGCAGACCGGCCTTCCGCCGGTACGTCCGCTGGTGGATGCGCCGCCGCAAGCTGTTTGACGTGGTTCTTGACATCCTGGTGGGTGATCCGGCCCCCGGGACCGGAACCTTTGACGGCATGGATGTTAAGACCCAATTCTCGGGCCAGACGGCGCACCGAGGGTGTGGCCGGTATCGGCCCCGCGGACCGGGTTTCCGGAGAGATCTCACCTTCCGCCCCGGCCCTTGCGCCGTTCGGCGCCGGCGGCCTTTCCCGCCCTTGGTCTGCGGAAAATCCGGTGGATGTTTCCGCTTTCGCCGGAGAAGCCGCAGCGGACGGCGGCGCCCCCCGCGGTGAGGGACTTTCCGGCGACGCCGCCGATGGTTCAGCGGCCGCACCCTGCGCCGCATCTACATCGAGCCGGGCAATCACATCACCGATTTTCAAATCATCACCCGTCTTGACCAAAATTTCCGCAATGCGGCCGGCCGTCGGCGACGGAATTTCCACCACGGCCTTTTCGGTCTCGAATTCGACAACCGGATCATCTTCGGCCACCATGTCACCCACGGCCACCAGAATATTCACGACGGTGCCGGTCGTGACGTTTTCGCCGATTTCCGGTACAATGATATCCTGCATACGCGGCTCCTCTTAAAATCCATCCGTTGCGCCGGCGGAAAAATCCATCGAGGCGTGCGGCTTGTCCGGGTCGATGTCCAGCGCCCGGCGGGCCTTTGCGGCCACTCCCGGACGTATCCGCCCTTCGCGAACCAGCATCGACAAGGCTGTAAAAGCGATATGCCGCGCATCGACTTCAAAAAAGGCGCGCAAAGCACTGCGCGTGTCGCTGCGCCCGTAGCCGTCGGTGCCCAGGGTGGTCAACGGCCCCGGGACCCAGGCGGCGATAGATGCCGGCAGGACGTGCACATAGTCGCTGGCGGCCACAAACACCCCTTTTTGCCCCTTGAGCGCCTTGGCGACATACGGTGTCTGCGGCGCTTTTTCGGGCTGCAGCCGGTTGCGCCGCGCGATGCCGAGCGCATCCCGGTACAGCAGCTGATAGCTCGTAACGCTCCAGACGTCGGCACTGACGTCGTAGTCCGCCTCCAGCATTTCCGCTGCTTTCAGTGCCTCGTTGAGAATAGCGCCCGATCCGAGCAGATGGGCCTTTGCCGCCGTCTTGTCCCCCGCGGACCGCCGCACGCGGTAAATGCCCTTTAAAATGCCCTCCTGCACATTCGGCGGCATGGGCGGCATGCGATAAGTCTCGTTCATCATACTGATATAAAAAATAATGTTGTCCCCGTCCTCCAGCATGCGCCGCAGTCCTTCGCGCACGATGACGGCGATTTCGTAAGCATAGGCGGGATCGTAGGCCCGCACCGCGGGATTGGCATAGGCCAAAAGATGGCTGTGGCCGTCCTGATGCTGCAGCCCTTCGCCGGCCAGCGTCGTACGACCGGCGGTGCCGCCGAACAGAAAGCCGCGGGCCTGGCTGTCGCCGGCCGCCCAGATAAGATCACCGATGCGCTGGAAGCCGAACATGGAGTAAAACAGATAAAAAGGAACCATATTGACACCAAAGGTGGAATAGGCGGTGCCGGCGGCGATGAAAGACGACATGGAGCCGGCTTCGGTGATGCCTTCCTCCAGAATCTGGCCGTCCTTGGCTTCCTTGTAGTAGAGCAGGCTTTGCCTGTCCACCGGTTCGTAGACCTGGCCGACGCTGGAATAGATGCCCACTTTGCGAAACAGGGCCTCCATACCGAAGGTGCGGGCCTCGTCCGGTACGATCGGGACGATGTAGCGGCCCAGTTTGGCGTCCGCCAAAAGCTTTCCCAGAAGATGGACCACCACCATGGTCGTCGCCACCTCCCGATCGCCGGTTCCCTGCGTGAATTCGCGGTAAAGGCCCTCTCCGGGGGGGCGGAAGGCGGGCACGGAAACGAAGCGCGCCGGCAGGTGGCCACCCAGCGCCGCCCGGCGTTCCCGCAAATAGCGCATTTCCTCGCTGTCTTCCGCCGGCAGGTAAAAGGGCGCCTCGGGAATGTCCGCATCGGAAATCGGAATGCCGAAGCGGCTGCGGAAATGCCGCAGTTCCTGTTCGTTGAGTTTTTTCTGCTGGTGGGTGACATTGCGCCCCTCACCGGCCTCTCCCAGTCCGTAGCCTTTGATGGTTTTGGCCAGTATGACCGTGGGCGCCCCCTGATGTTTTACGGCCCGCCTGTAAGCGGCATACACCTTTTGGGGATCGTGGCCGCCGCGGCCCAGTTTTCGAAGCTGCTCGTCCGAATAATCGGCCACCATTTTTTCCAGCGCCGGATAGCGGCCGAAAAAATCGCGTCGGATCACATCCCCCGGTGCCACCGAATACAACTGGTACTGACCGTCCGGCACCTCCTGCATGCGCTTGACCAGGAGGCCGTTTGCGTCCTGCCGCAGCAGCGCGTCCCAGTCGGTGCCCCAGATGACCTTGATCACATGCCAGCCGGCGCCCCGAAAGGCCGCTTCCAGCTCCTGAATGATCTTGCCGTTGCCGCGCACCGGGCCGTCCAGCCGCTGCAGATTGCAGTTGATCACAAATATCAGATTGTCGAGGCGTTCGCGGGCGGCCAGGGTGATGGCGCCCAGCGACTCGGGCTCATCCAGTTCACCGTCTCCCAGAAAGGCCCACACCTTCTGGTCATCCGCCGCTTTGACACCGCGATCTTCCAGATAGCGGACAAAGCGCGCCTGGTAGATGGCCATCAGCGGCGACAGCCCCATGGAAACCGTGGGAAACTGCCAGAAGGCGGGCATGAGAAAGGGATGCGGGTAAGAGGACAGCCCTCCCTCGGGCGCCAGCTCCCGTCGGAAATTTTCCAGGTGCCGGCGGGACAAACGGCCTTCCAGAAAGGCACGGGCATAGATGCCGGGCGCCGCGTGCCCCTGGAAATAAACGATGTCCCCGGGGTGGTGGAGACTTTTGGCGCGGAAAAAGTGATTGAAGCCGACTTCGTACAACGTGGCGCTGGAGGCGTAAGTGGAAATATGACCGCCGATTCCGGCATGGCGCCGGTTGGCGCGCACCACCATGGCCATGGCGTTCCAGCGGATGATACTCTTGATGCGCCGTTCGATTTCCCGGCTGCCGGGGAAAACGGGCTGCGCCGGGGGAGCGATGGTGTTGATGTAGGGGGTGACGGCGCTGTACGGCAGCGACACGCCCTTTTTAAAGGCATGCGCCTGCAGGCGCTCCAGCAGCTCGGACGTACGCGCGGGTCCGCCCTGTTCGAACACATAGTCCAGCGACTCGCGCCATTCCTGATTCTCAAGTTCGATTTCCCGCGTCGTCAGGGGATCCGTTCGCCGGGTCATAAAATGGTCGTCTCCTTACACCGCTTTTCAGCGGTTATCATGCTCCGCCGGGCACGACATGGTCTGAAACGATATTTTGTTTTCGAAATATCCAGCCCTGTCCCCCGGAAACAAGGCCGCGCAACAGACTGATAAAACGCCGCCATACCCATCGCCGAACTTATTCTGACAAACGCTCTGAAATGTGGTATAGTCAAAGACTATAGCAAGCATCGTGGATTCAGGTCAACCCATCCGGGAGGTTCTTTGATGAACATCCTCATTCTCGGCGGTCTGGGGTTTGTGGGGCGCCGGCTTTCACAACATCTGCTGACGGCCGGCCACAGCGTCACCGCGGTCGGACTGAGACCAGAGCCGACAGGCATCGATCACCCCCGATTCCATTACCGTTCAGCTGACAGCAGCCGGCCCGGAGAATGGCAGCAGCTGGTGCCCGACGCCCGTCTGGTCGTCAACCTGGCCGGCAAATCGATTTTTCACCTCTGGACCCGGGACTACAAACAAAAAATGCGCCAGAGCCGCATTCATACCACGCGCCATGTGGTCGACGCTCTCCCGACCGGCGGCGATACGCTGCTGCTCAACGCTTCGGCCGTGGGCTACTACGGCGACGGCGGCGAAACGGTGTTGACCGAAGACATGCCGCCCGGCACCGATTTCCCGGCAAAAATGAGCCTGGAATGGGAAGCGGAAGCCTTAAAAGCCGAGGCCAAACAGATACGGGTCGTCATCGCCCGCTTCGGCATCGTGCTGGACGCCGACGGCGGGGCCGGGGATCTTTTGGTCAACGTTTTCAAGTCATTTGCAGGCGGCCGGCTGGGCAGCGGCCGCCAGTGGTTTCCCTGGATCCACATGGCGGATCTCATCCGCGCCTGCCGCTTTGTCATGAACGCGCCGGATTTCCGGGGCGTGTTCAATTTCTGCGCTCCCGAGCCGGTGCGCAACAGCGAGCTGACCCGAACGCTGGCCGCCGCGCTGCACCGCCCGGCCATTTTGCCGGCGCCCGCATTCCTGATCCGCCGGCTGATGGGCGGCTTCGGCAAAATGCTCCTGAACAGTCAGCGCGCCGTGCCGCGGCGGCTGCTGGACCACGACTTCACATTCCGCTATCCGACGCTGGAAACAGCCGTAGCCGAAATTGTCGCCCGCCGAAACAAAGCGGCCGGCGATTGACGCCCCGGCCGGGCCATTGGGGATCCCTCTGATAATTGGTGTTTGCATTTTTAAAATCCCGCCCTTACAGGTCCGCCGTCGTCACCGCTTCGGATACCTCGCCGGCCAGTTTGGTCAGAATGCCCGGGAAACGGCGCTGAATGTCGGCAAGCGTGTATTCAGCGGCCGGAAAATCGAGGCTGACGGCGCCGGCAACACGTTTGCGGCGGTAGTTCATGACCGGTGCCCCGATGCAGATCAATCCCTCCACGTACTCCTCATTGTTGATCGAGTAGCCCCGATTGCGCGTGGCGTCGACGTCTTTCAGGATCGCTTCGCGGGTCGCCGGGGTGTCGGGGGTCAGTCGTTTAATCTGCAGTTGTTCGAGAAGGAACGCCCGTTCCGTCGGTTCCAGCTGGGCCAGAATCGCCTTGCCCATGGCGCGTGCGTAGAGCTCGCGCATGATCACCGGCAGGCGGAAGTGGATCAGGTTGGGCATTTCACGCCGGTAGAGCGATATCAGGGTATGGCCGTGCAGCAGGGCGGAATCGATGGACACCTGCTGATCCAGAAAGGTTTTGTCGATAATGGGTTTGACGCTCTGCAGGATATCGAAGCCGTGGAAAAAATGATGCCCCAATACAAAGGCCCGGGGACCCAGCTTCAGCATCTTGCCGGCCCCGCTCTTGCGCAGGTAGCCCAATTGCACCAGGGTGTTGATCAGCCGGTAGGTGGACGTTTTATTGATGCCCGTAATCCGGGCGATTTCGGTAAGGCTGCGGTGCGGATGGTCGCGGTCGAACAGATCCAGGATGATCAGACCTTTTTCGAGCGTTTTGGAAAAATACGGCGGATTGTCAGCCTTCATCGATGGTTTTTCCCGGTGAAAGAAGAAACGGCCGGAACAGATCGCGGTCGAATGTTTCCAGGCGATCGGCGTTTAACTGGAAGCGATACTGGATGGTGATGGTTCCCACAACGCGTTCTCCCTGTTCGCCCGCCGTACGGCGGTGCGTCTGTGCCCGCAGTTTTTACCAGAAGCGGCGCGGGATAACAATCCCGAACGCAAAAAAAGCGGTCGGGCCGTTTTAAGATACGGCCGGTTTGATCTTTTCACGAAGACCTTCCTATTGACCGATGGCGCCGTTACGGTTTATGCTGAAGCATAGGATCCCCTGATGTCGATCGGAACCCTTACCTTCATCCAATGCGTGAAAGGAGGCCTCCATGCTGCCGATCAAAAAAATTATCAGCCCGACCGATTTCAGCGCCCCGGCGGAAAAGGGACTGCAAACCGCCGTTGAACTGGCTCAGCACTTTGACGCCGAACTGGTTATCGTTCACGTGCTGATTCCCGTGCCCATGGTCTCGGCATCGGCCGTTCATCTGCCGACCATCATGAATTCCATGGCCGACAGTGCGGAAAAGAGCATGGACGAACTGCTGCGGGACCAGATGCCGTCCGACGTCAAAAGCAGCTATCACATCGTCGAAGGCCGGGCGGCCGACCAGATCGCCAAAATCGCCGACCAGGAGAAAGCGGATCTGATCGTCATCGCCACCCATGGCGAATCCGGCATCCAGAACTTCATTTTCGGGTCCGTCACCGAAAGAACGGTGCGCATCGCCCGCTGCCCGGTCTTGACCATCCGGCCTACGGAATAAACGTTTCTTTCAACAGGCAGCAGGCGATGCGGTGCGCCGGGCGGCCGTCGCTGCGATAGCGGATGTTGCCCGGTTGAATGAGACGGTTCATGACGCATCCCTCCGGTATCTCGAGCTGAACCAGATCCCACTCATTGATGGGATCCGTCGGCACCAGGCGGTCGTCTCTGAATGCCAGGCTGTGCAGTGGAAAGTCTTCACAAAGAGGGCAGCGGTAAACCCTGCCGTTGGGAAAAATAAAGTAATTGTGGGAAGCGACGGCGGCACATTCAAAGGGCTCATCGTCATCCAAATAGACCTTGGGAAAGGTCACCGCAATGCCGTCGGCGGCGATGCGGGCCGCTGTTGAAGAAACCGTTTCTTTCCATTTTTTTTCGCGGACCTGAAGGGCGGCGCTGGACGGCCCAGGGCCTTTTGCCGCGGCGGACCTGCCCCGCAGCCCGATAACCTGGATGAAGAAGCGCTGAACCGGAAGCTGTTCCAACAACGCCGGCATCAACGCCAGTTCATCAATGTTGCGGGTGCTGACCGTGTAGATCAGACTGACCCCGAAACCTTTGTCAGCGGCGGCGCGAATCCCGGCCGTACAGGCGGCGAACGATCCCGGGCCCCGGATGGCGTCGTTGCGTTCCGCCGTGGCCCCGTCGAGGCTGAAACTGAAAAAATCGACCGCCTTGGTATCGACTTTCTGCAGAATGTTATTGAACAGATATCCGTTGGTGTCGATGGTGACGGAGGCCACACCCCTGTTCCGGACCAGTTCTACCACCCGGTCCAGCTGCGGATGCAGGGTCGGCTCCCCCCCCAGAAGAATCAGATTGGCCGGGCGCTTTGGATGAAAAAGCGCGGCCAGCCACCGTTCGATGGTATCCGGGGCGAGCATGCCGTCGCCGTGCTGTGCCGGGTTGATGTAGCAGTGCGTGCAACGCAAATTGCAGCGGGTGAGAACATGCAGAAAAATATTGGTCGCGTTTTTGGAAAACGAAACCGTCCGGCGCATCATGCCCCGGCGCCCGCCCTTTCCAGGGCTTTTTTGGCTTTGATGAGCTCCTCGTTGGTCAAGCGAAGGCGGGCGGTCATGTATTCGGCGAAAATTCGGTAGAGCAGCAGCAGAAAATCGAGCCGCTCGTCCTTGTCATCGGTCGGCGAAAGCCGATCCTTGGCGGATGTGTCCACCGCCAGGCAGACCGTTTTACCGATGGCGAACACCGAAGCCGAACGGCTCTGGTCGTCGACAATACGCATTTCGCCAAAAATTTCACCGCGCTTGTCAATCGTACCGATGGTGACCCCTTCTTTGGCGACGCGGATCTTTCCCGACAGCAGAAAATACAGCCAGGGGTCGTAGTCCCCTTCCTTGATAACGCGCTCACCGTCATCATACTGTCGGATTTTACTGAGCCGGAGGATCTTGCCGAGATTGGACGTCTCAAAGTGTTTCAGAGCAGAAATCGTCATTAGTTTCTGAATATTTTCGATATTCTCTTTTAAATACTTTGATTCGATCATACGCCCTCCAATGCATCCGGTCTGCACCGCCAAACGGATTTACAAGCCCTTGCCAGCACCCACCATCACCCTTATGGCCTGAAAAGGCAAGCAAAAAGCACCGCCGCAAACGTTTCACAGGGCTTCAAGGCAGTCTTTCGAAAGCCCATCGTCGAACGCAACCGGATAGCGGCCGTCAAAGCAGGCTTTGCAGAAATTGTTTTCGGGCGACGAAATCCCGGTGGCGGCCAGCAGGCCGTCCAGGCTGAGATAGGCCAGTGAATCAAGACCCAGCAGCCGCTCGAGCGCCGCGACCGTCTTGCCGGCGGCGATCAATTCGCCCCGGGTGGAAAAATCAATGCCGTAATGGCACGGAAAGCGGTGCGGCGGGCCGCTGACACGCATGTGGACCTTGTTGACCCCCATTTCCCGCAGGGCCTTGACGCGTGTTTTGGCCGTGGTTCCGCGGATGATGGAGTCTTCGATGATGATGATGTCCTTGCCTTTCAGAATCTCTTTCACCGGGTTGAGTTTGATCCGCACAGCGAAATCGCGCATGTTTTGGGTGGGTTGAATGAAGGTTCTTCCGACGTAATGGTTACGGATCATGCCCATCTCAAACGGTATCCCCGACGCTTCCGAATATCCGAGCGCCGCATAGGTGCCGGAATCCGGAAAGGGCATGACAAGGTCCGCCGGCACGGCGGATTCCGCGGCGAGACGGCGGCCCTGGGCTTTGCGCATCATGTAGACATTCTGGCCGTAGATGGTGCTGTCCGGGCGGGCGAAATAGATGAACTCGAAAATACAGAACGCCTGCCGGGCGGGACGGGGCACATGCAGACTACGAATGTTTTGGCCGTCGATAATGACGATTTCGCCGGGGTTGAGCTCCCGGACATACTCGGCGTGAACCAGATCCAGCGCGCAGGTTTCCGACGCCAATATATAGTTGCCGTTGAGTTTTCCCAAACACAGGGGGCGAAAGCCGTGGGGATCCTTTATGCCGATGACTTCCCCTTTGCAGGTCAGCATGATCAGCGAAAAGGCGCCCTCGAGGCGGGACACGGATTCGATCAGGGCTTGTTCGAATCCCAGCTTCAGGTTCTTGACGAACAGGTGCAGAAAAATTTCCGTGTCCATGGTGGTTTGAAGAATGGAGCCGGTTTCCTCCAGCTCCGTTTTCAGGGCGTGGGCATTGACGATATTGCCGTTGTGGGCGACGGCATAGGATTTTTTTCGATGCTGCACCACAAAGGGCTGCGCATTCGACAGAATGGAGCTGCCGGTGGTGGAATAGCGCACGTGGCCGATGGCGTTGGCGCCGAGCAGCTGATCCAGGTGCGCGTTGTCGAACACGTCCGCCACCAGTCCCATGCCCTTGTGGGACAGGATGCCCTGGTTCCAAACCGTGGCGATGCCGGCGCTTTCCTGACCCCGGTGCTGCAGGGCGTATAAACCGAAATAGGTCATGCGCGCCGCCTCCGGGTGGCCGGAAATGCCGAAAATACCGCAGGCCTCGCGGGGGCGGTCATCGGCAAAAGCGCATTTTCGCCGCCTATGATGCCTAGCCTCTGATTGCATTTTGCTCACGCTCCCGGCCCTTTCCCGTGATACTCCTGAAGGGACCGCACCGTCAGTTGGTTGTGCCGCAGCGCCGCTACGCCTTTGCACATGGCCATCGCACCGGCGACGGTCGTGGCATACGGAATGTTGAATTTCAGCGCAGAACGCCGGATATTGTAGCCGTCCCGCTTTGAAGTGTCGCCGCGGCCGGTATTGATGATAAACTGGATTTCACCGTTTTTGATGGCATCCACGACATTCGGACGTCCCATGGACACTTTGCGGATGGTACGGTTGGCGATGCCGCGTGCGCTTAAAAACGCCGCTGTGCCGCTGGTGGACACGATGTCGAAGCCGATGCGGCTGAATTCGGCGGCCACGGGCAGTACCGCCGCCTTGTCGGTGTCCTGCACGCTGATGAAAACGCCTCCCCGATTCGGCAGCCTATGGCCTGCACCAAGCTGGGCCTTGGCATACGCCGCACCGAATTCCCGGTCGACCCCCATGACTTCCCCGGTGGATTTCATTTCCGGCCCCAGCAGCGTGTCGACATCCGGGAAGCGGTTGAACGGCAGAACCGCCTCCTTGACGGACACATAGTCCGGGGTGGTTTCAGCGGTCAAGCCGAGATCCGCCAGTGATCGTCCCAGCATCAGCTTCACCGCGATGTTGGCCAGAGGAACACCGGTGGCCTTGCTTACAAAAGGCACCGTCCGCGAAGCCCGCGGATTGACCTCCAGCACAAACAGCCGCCCGGCCTTCACGGCATATTGAACATTCATCAGACCGATGACATTGAGCTCCGCCGCCATGGCTTTGGTGGCGGCCGCGATCTCCGCCGTCATATCCGCGGCAAGGGTATACGGCGGCAGCACACAGGCCGAGTCTCCGGAGTGGACGCCTGCGGCCTCGATGTGTTCCATGATGCCGCCGATGACAGCCATTTTCCCATCCGCGACGGCATCCACATCGACTTCCACCGCATCCTCCAGAAACTTGTCGATCAGCACGGGATATCCCGGCGACGCGGAAATGGCCAGGCGGGTGAAGTTTTCCAGATCTTTCTGGCGGTAAACGATCTTCATGGCCCTTCCGCCGAGAACATAGGAGGGCCTCACGATGACCGGATAACCGATGGCGTCGGCGACCTTCAATGCCGCATTGACACTCGTCGCCGTGCCGTTGGGGGGCTGCTGCAGCCCCACCTTGCGCAGCATGGTCTGGAACTGTTCCCGATCTTCGGCACGGTCAATGCTCTCCGGCTGCGTGCCCAGAATCGGAACGCCGGCCCGGCTGAGGGGGGCCGCGAGGCTCAGGGGCGTCTGGCCGCCGAACTGAACGATGACACCCAAGGGCTTTT
>Ga0180434_10001017_pt1 | contig 41050 bp, 63 predicted proteins | sample SS_ome_7_FD_132453 | JGI IMG/M metagenome (GOLD analysis project Ga0180434, IMG submission 132453) | Hypersaline lake sediment archaeal communities from the Salton Sea, California, USA - SS_1_D_2 metaG | ecosystem: Environmental > Aquatic > Non-marine Saline and Alkaline > Hypersaline >... | reverse complement strand
GTCCGCAACAGGGACTCAGGGCTTTTCGGTGAAAGACGCCCGATGGCAAAACTATCATTATCTCAGGTCCGATCAGCTCGCGTGATGTTTGCAAAGGGAAAGAGCGCAACCGAGGTTGCAAAAAAACTTGAGATTTCCGTTGCTCACGCTTGTCGAATCAGGTCCGGCCAGAGCTGGACGGGAGGGTCCCATAATGCCAAAGATTAGGTACAAGAACGTCAGGTTTGGAGTTGACGCTCTGTCAACAATAAAAGAGGCGAACCTGATGATCGACGAAATGGTAGCGCAGGGATACGCTCTCAGTCTGCGCCAGCTTTATTACCTGTTTGTGGCCCGCGACCTACTGCCCGACGACCGGAGGTGGGCGTGGACTGGAAGTAAGTGGGTTCGCGACTTAAACGGAACCAAGAACGCTGACCCGAATTACAAGTGGCTCGGCGACCTAATCGAGCGAGGCCGGTACGCCGGCCTAGTTGACTGGGAGGCCATTGAGGACCGCACGCGCAGCATCCGAGAGAACTCGCACTGGGACGATCCCAGCGACATCATCGAGAGTGCCGCCCAATCGTACCGCAACGACCTGTGGCGCAACCAGAAGACGCGCTGCCAGGTCTGGATCGAGAAGGACGCGCTTGTTGGGGTCATCGAGGGCGTATGCCGCGACCTCGACATCCCCTGCTTCTCCTGTCGCGGATACAGCAGTGCCTCGGCCATGTGGCGGGCCGCGATGCGCTTCTCGGCCGACTGGCGAAAGCACAAGCAGAAGACCGAAATTCTCCACATGGGCGACCACGATCCGTCGGGCGTCGACATGACCCGCGACATCAGGGAGCGGCTTTATCTGCTTTCGTGCGGCGCGCCGATCGAGGTTCGACGCATCGCCCTGACCATGAGCCAGGTTCGGCAGTACCGGCCGCCGCCCAATCCGGCCAAGCTCACCGACGCGAGGGCACAGGGGTACATCGAGAGGTACGGCGATGAATCTTGGGAGCTGGACGCCCTGGAACCGCGCGTTCTGGTCGCGCTCGTGCGGAAGCACGTCGGGGAAATCAGGAACGAGACAATCTACCAACGCGACCACGAGGAGCAGGAGGAAGGCCGCAAGAGGCTGATCGCGGCCTCCAAAAACTGGGACGAGTTGGACATCCCAGTAGACGAGGACGACGAAGGGGAAGACGAGGAGTAGGTAATGGCGCGCGGAGTGAGACGTGAAATACCATCCGGTCTGATGTGGGAGGAGATCGAGGGCCGCGTTGACCCGTCCAGCGTCAATAGGGACATGCTCGGCGAGGTCGATTCGTCCGAAATACATTGGGCGATCTTCTGCCTGCGACCGAGGCTGCGCCAGATCGTAAGGGCGCGGTTCGGCATTGGCGAACCCCATCAGAGCCTGCTGGAGTTAGGGAGGAGACTGGGGATGACCCGCGAGACAGTGCGCCAACAGGAATGCAGGGCGCTCTGGAAGATGCGATGTACGATTAACCGCTACCGCGTCAGAAGGGGTGAATGTCCGCTGTAGCGGCCCCGGTGGAAGCCGCTACAATGACATCCGCAGAAAACCGAACGGAACAGAAAGGAAATGAAGAATGGCCGCGCCCAAGAAGATTCCATCCCTCCAAGAACTGATCGCCGTGCTCATTCAGGCCCATCTGCCCGTACTCATGTGGGGAGAGCCCGGAACCGGAAAAACGAAGTGGGCCGAGTCGCTCGCCAAAGCCCTTGAGGCACACATCGAGACGCTCATCGCCTCGATCCGCGAGCCGTCTGACTTCGGCGGTCTTCCAGTAGTCATCGACGGCAAGGGCGTCGTCCTTGAGACGCCGGCGTGGGCGAAAAAACTCATGGCCGCCCAGGTCGCCATGCTCTTCCTCGACGAGACGACCACCGCCCCTCCGTCCGTTCAGGCCGCGCTGCTGCGCGTGGTCCTTGAACGCGTCGTGGGCGACACCAGGATGCCCGACTCGGTCATGGTCCTCGCGGGCGCGAACCCGCCCGACCAGGCCGCCGGCGGATGGGCGCTCTCGCCGCCGATGGCGAACCGTTTTGTCCACTTCAAGTGGAACGTGAATCACGACGACTGGGTCAAGGGCATGAACGACGGGTGGCCGGTCCCCAAGGTGGACCGTCTTCCGAAGGATTGGAAGACCGTCCACCTGCCGCTCGCGGTCGCGCTGGTGACCGCTTTTATCCGGCACCGGCCCACGCTGCTCCAGCAGTTTCCCGGGAACGAGACGGAGCGCGGCGGTGCGTGGCCCTCATGCCGGACGTGGGATTACGCGGCCACGGCCCTCGGCGCGTGCATGGCGGTCAACTACGACTGGAGCGCCGCCGTGGAAGGCTGCGTCGGATCGGGGGCCGCGCTGGAGTTCCAGACGTGGCACAAGAACCTCGACCTACCCGACCCCGAGGAGGTGCTCTCAGAGCCCGGCCGCTTCGAGGTCTTTGAGCGTCAGGATAAGCTCTATGCCGCGCTCTCGTCCATCACGGCCGCATTCGCGGCAAACCCCAGCGAGCCGCGCTGGAACGCGTTGTGGGCCTGCTACGGCAAGGTCATCGACGCCAAGAAGACCGACGTCGTCATCGTTCCGGCCAAGACGATCGTTCACTTCTACTTCCAGCAGAGATACCCGCTGCCGCCTCAGGCTAAGGACATCCTGCCGCTTTTCCAGAAGGCCAAGATACAGATGAGGTAAGGAGGAGTCATGAAAATGAAGAAGTTCACAACCAACTGTGACGTGGGTTCGATCCGAATCTTCAGCAAGGACTTCGTGGTTCACTACAGGAACGGGGTCGGCGACGTTCCTACGGAGACGCGCATTAAGGAACGTAAGACCAAGCGGTGGGTAGACGGAGAGTTCATCGGCATGTTCATCGTCCGAAAGCCGAACACCGTCTTCCTGTCGGCCTACGACTGCGCGGACCAGCCGGTCTACAGCTTTCCGGTAGGGCGTTGGTTTGTCAACCTGACGGCCCCCGCAAAGCTGCTCATCGAGTTCGTGGATAAGGACATTCGGTAATGGGCGCCAATGGGGTCACGGTCACGGATGGGTACGTGATGGCGATGTTCTATCGCGGCCAATGGCACTGGGCGCCCCGGACGTTCGACTGGACGCCTCAGGGAACCCTTCAAAAAGCTCGCTCCGGCGGCTTGCGGACGGGTTCACTGTGTCACTGCGTCATCAGGACGACGGCGGGGAAGCCGGAGTCCATCCTGTATGGCGCCGCGGCCTTTTGGGCGGGGAGCGTGGACCTCGATCCGATGTCGATGAAGGATGTGGCTTACTATGAATACGTGCGCCAGGAGGAACGAAAGGAGGAAGCTCGGCGGAAGGAGGAAGCTCGGCGGAAGGAGGAAGAGCGTAAACTCAACGAGGAGCACGAGCGCATAGAGGCCGAGAAGAGAAAGAAGCGTCTAGCCGCGGCCCAGAAGGCTAACGCCACTAAAAGGGCGAGACACGAAGAACAGGAACAACTCGAACGGGACCGGGAGCGGGTCAGGCGGGAGCAGAACATTCCTTCGTTTGGGGAATGCCTGCGTTGTGGCTCCTCGTGTGGCCTGTTTGGCTACGTCGTAAACCTGAGACTGAGGGCGTGGCCGAAGCCTCCGACGGACTCCGACTACAAGAAACAGTTCTGCATGGACTGCATAGAGCGGAAGTGCATCGAGTGTGGCAAGACGCTGGCGCTTGAAGACGACGGACCGGTGTGCAGAGCGTGCAAGCTGGAGGACAAGTGGAAGATGGACCGGAAAGTTGCCGCGGCGGCGGCGCTTGCCCCGCGCCAGGCCATTAAGATGGTATAGGGAGCTGACCGATGAAAGTACGCGCCACGCTGACCCTTCGAAATGCCGTGATGATCGAGCGGCGAAAGAAGTTCAGGCTTAGCCAGAAAGCACTGGCTGCGGTTGCGGGTGTGACACTCGAATTTGTGGCCCGAATCGAGAAGCTCGATTTCAGCGACTTCAAAACCAGTGTCCACTTTTACGGTAAAACCCGCTATTGGGAACAGAAGCTCAACGCCATTGCCGGAGTATTGGAGGTTGAGGCCGAGGAGCTCGTTCCGGAAGAACACCGCGGCAGGGTTTTCGTGACGCGCTTCATCTCGACTAGAAACGTGGACATGGACCGGACGCTGCCCCACGTCGGCGTGTCAGAACTGAAACTTCCGCTGAATAACCTGACTGAAGTCCTGGAAAAGGTCCTCAAGGAGCGCCCCCTGCGCATGATACAGGCCCGTTTTATACAGGGTAAGACCTACGACGAGATCGGAGTGGACGAGAACATCTACAGGGAGAATGTCCGGCAGATTCTTGTCAAGGCGCTCAACAGGATAGATACCATTGTCAGAAACGACGGCCACCTGAGCGAGCTTTCCAGAACCGGATGCTTTGAAAACTTCCGTCAGCTTCGCGAGGAGGACACCAATACCCTTCGCGGATTCATGCTTCTGGTGGAGCAGGTTGGAAAGCCTCGACAAGACATGAACGGCGTAGTCGGCGTGGAGGACATCTCGGCGTACTTCAAAGGACAGGATAATGAGTGACAACATCGAGGCCATCCGCGTTGCGAGGACCTGGCTCAACAGCCGGCGCCCCTACCTCAGCGCGGCGGTCTACTCCGTCGTACTCGTGGAGTGCGAGCATGTCGATCTGATGAGCATCGACCGGCACTGGCGCCTCTACTGGAACCCCACAAACCTCTCTAAGCTCACCGTGGAGGAGCAGGGGACGGCCTTTTACCATGAGGTCTGGCACCTTCTGCGTGAGCATTTCAGGCGCGCCGAGGCGCTGGGCATCTCTAGCGGAGGAAAGCTGATCGATGCCGTGCTTCGGAAACTCTGGAACTACTGCGCCGATGCCGAGATCAACGATGACGCCTCGCATGAGCCCGACCTGCGGTTGCCAAAACCTCACATCCTGCCGCAGCACCTCGGCTGCGAGGAGGGTTTGACTGCGGAGCAGTACCTGAAAAAACTCTTGGAGCAGAAAGAGGCTCCCCCGCCCTACCCGCAGACCTCCGGGATTCAGGGAAGCCCGGACGCCAGCGGCGGGAATGCTCGCGCCCCGACGAGTCCACAGGAGGGCCGCGATCGTTCTGCCACTAATGTGAGGAGTAAGGGGCAAGGGGCGGGGGAGCCTGACCCTGACATGGGCGGAGGTAGCGGTTCGGACGGCGTCACGAGGCCGTGGGAAAAACCCGTCGACGACCCGGTCTACGCGGGGCTGTCGCAGGCCGAGGGGAAGCTCATCGCCAATGAGGTCGCCAAGCAGATACTGGGATCGACCGGGCGCGGTCACGCGCCTAGTGGCGTGGTGCGTTGGGCCACGGAGGTGCTTTCCTCGCCGAAGATCAGGTGGACCGACGAGGTCCTGGCCGTCGTCAGGGGCCGCTGCGCGCACGTCCACGGCTGCTGGGACTACACCTACTCGCGCCCCAGCCGCCGGCACACCATGTCGAAGAACATCGTTTTCCCGTCCATGTACAAGCCTAAACCGCAGGTGGCGGCCGTGATCGACACCAGCGGCAGCATGAGCGACGAACAGACGGGCGTGGCCGTGATGGAGTTGTCCTCCATGATAAAGATGCTGGGCGTTCCGGCCCACGTCCTGTCGGTGGACGCCGCGGTACACCACGTCGAGAAGGCGTTCGGCTACGTGAGCCGGAAGCTGTACGGGGGTGGGGGCACCGAGATGAGCGAGGGGATTAAGGAGGCCCTGAAACTCCACCCTCGCCCGAACGTCATCGTGGTGTTCACGGACGGCCTGACGAGCTGGCCCGACAGCCCGCCGCGCGACGCCGCCGTGGTGATCGCGCTGGTGGCAAACGAGAGGGTTCAAACGCCCGAGTGGGCGAAGACCATACACATCGACCCGTCGTCGTTCACAGTCAAGGAGGAAGCGCCATGCCGCTGACAGAGAAGGAGAAAAAGAAATTAGAGGAGCGCGTCTGGGAAGACGAAAAGCTAGTGACCCGACTGTCGCTGTGCCCGACCTCAGTTCCGGTCTACATACTCTTGTTGCTCCATTGCAAGAGCGAAAATGCCATTTCGTACGAGCTCATCCCGGTCGTTGCCGTCCGGTCGACGCTTTTCTACAAGTTCAGCCGGCAAACGTTACGAGGTTCACTCGGCTCGAGCAAATGCCAGACACTCGAGGATTTTGAGAGCAACGGGTTTTATCCGGACGGAGTCGGGATCGACGAAGAACTAATCGTGGGGTACGAGAACACCACTGAACTGAGTGACGAGGATTTTGCCCACGATTTTCATAATGGGGTGCGAACGCTGGTGTACGACACGCCGGTGATGCCCATCGAGAAGCAGGTGAACGTAAAGATAAGCCGGATGCTGGACGAGTTGATCAAAAAGTGCAGCATTAAACAGCCAGTAAAGTGGGTTGACTTTGAGGAGTCTGCCTTTTCCATACCGGTTCCCGACCACGTCATTTTCAAGGCGGTGGGCGACAGGGAGGAGCCATGCAAGACGCAATAAGCGGGTCCGAGCGGCGTATGACGGAAGCCACGCGGATTGTCGAGCAGCTCAAAAAACGACCCGGCACGTGCCACTATATGGCCAACCGGGGGGAGCGGGGCGTCCTCTGGGAGAAGAAGTGGAGGTGCCGTGAGGATGGCGATTTCGAGTCGAACGTGACGGGGGGAGGACGATCCGTGGGGTGGCGGCCGAATACCGAGAACCAGGCCGTTTTGGAGATTACCGACGACCTCAGGATCATTGAAGGGGGGCACGGATGAGACCGGGAGGTCAACCGGCACCCGCGCCGACGAGGTGCGCCCTGTGTGGAAACGCGATTGAGCCCGCAAGGTCCGTGTGTCGGGCCGCCGCGAGAACGTTCGTGGACCTGCTGATTCTATTGTTGGGGTTCTACTATTGGTACCGGCTCGGTTGGTGCTTCTTCGCCTTCCTGTCCGGATTTTGTGTGGTCAGCTTTCTGAACGGACTTGTGGAGGTACTCGTCCGCGACTTGCACCGGATGCGCCTCGAGGAAATGGGAGAAGAAGGGGAGATGATCATCTGCACGCGATGCCTGATGCTACAGGAGCTCGGACCATGATGAATGAACCGACTCGCCCGCTCCCGACGCTGGGCGACCTTGACGTGCCCACGCTGGAGATCGCAAGAGACCGCATCACGTCGATCTCCGACAAGGTGGCAAGGATGCTCGCCGAAAGCACGCGCGTGGCGGTCGAGGTTCGCTATCCGAAGCGCGTGCGGATATGCCGTGGACTTCGGTGGGAGGATGGAAATTTCGTTACCTCCCCCTACGTTCCTTCCTCCACGATGCAGCTTATCTTACAGAAGATCGCGCTCTCGGCCAATACGCCCAAGCTGAGGTCGCGGGCCCTCGATAACCTGAAGCGCGTCGAGGAATGGCTGGACAAGCGCATTGAGGGCATAACGAGACACGCGAACCACGTCAGGGAGTTGCAGGGCGTCTACGAGGAGAAGCTCAAGTCCGAGGTCGCCATGGTCACGCTTCAAAAGGAGCGCGGCGAGATCGACGAGGACAACATTCCGTTCTGAGAAAGGAAAAGAGATGTTTCCACCCAGGAAGAAGTTCAGCAGGAAGCGCCTGCGCCTGATACCCGGCGAATGCAACTGCCTCCAGTTGGCGCTGCTGCTCGGCGTCGACCCGAAGACCGTCGTAAACTGGATGAAGCGCGGTCTTCCGGCCGAGCAGCCGTACCGCAACGGGCAGTGGGTCATACGGGCCGAGGACGTGGAGCGGTTCCTCGTCTCGACGAACCGCATGTCGAGGGCCGCCAACTGACGCTGCAAAAAAAAAGGAGAACGAGATGGAATACCTGAAATACCACGAGCGTGAACGACAAAAGCACAAGGCCAGAGCAGTGCTGAATGACCCTGAAGCGAATCTGTTTAAGAAGTCACGGGCTCTCCTGCTCGTGATCGAGGCACATTACTGGAGGGCGCGAGAACACTTGGAGGCATGGTCGAAAAGCGCCCAGAGGCGCGTGCACGGCAAGCGGTATTGCCCCGGCTACCAGTTGGATATTGACGTGTACACGCGCCACTGGCTTTTTACCAACGGCGACAGCGAGGATCAGGAGGTAGTGACCTATCTGCGCGAGCAGTGTGGATACTACCCTGAACCGTCGCGATTTCTGCCGAAGGGACGGACAAGCTACACGATGACCGCCACCGGTAAATTTCCCAAGCGCTGTCGCTTCGTCCAAATCTATCCCCGTGGCAAGAAACGGCGCCGCAGACACTACGTGACGTGCCTCGGATGCGGTAACGGGGCGAGGAAGTGGAAGCACGTTCAGCACCGCAGGAACTGCCCGTCGCACTTCCTGCGGATGGTGGAAGAGAGCCATAAACGGTTCGGAAAGGACGGTGGATGACATGTCACGCGACTTCGTGCTGGTGCAGCGGAAACTGACGCGGTTCGCATTCGACGATCCCGCGGTGACCTTTTTCGGGATCATGCTGCACCCCGGAAGCAACCGGAACACCTATCTGGACGTGTTCGCCGACCGGCGGTGCTGGACCTCGCTGCTGGACCGGCAGCCCGACTTCATGGACCTGGTCACGCTGGCCCACGTATGCGACGCCGAACGGGCCGTGAAGTGGGTGCCCGGCCGGGAGGCGGTCCAGACGCCGGAAGAGTCCACGGGCCGCGACGAGACGCTCGTTCACGTCGAGATGCCCTTTGCCGACTACGAGACCTTCGACGCCCTCCTGAAGGACGCCGAGAAGCTGCTGGTCCCTCAGAACATCGACACGGCCAGAGTCTTCGGGGAGCCCATCCATTACCGGAAACCATACGAGGTGCTTCCGGTTGAGCTGGACGGAAAGGAGGTCCAGGCGGAGGTCGTGCACCCCATCAAGCATTCGGACGGGAGCGCCGAGGCCCCCATGCTGTACGAGCGAGGCATCCCCGCCTGCCCGATCGGGCTGACGCACCACGTGAACCTCATCACAAGCCTTCCTCGTCCGGTCCCGCAGGCCCTGGTGGACGATCTGGTGAAGCGTCTTTCCTGAGCCGGATGTCTTAGCCGTTGAGTAGCCATTCCCGTCGCGTAGACTGCTTCGATTAGAGTCCTATCGCGGCGGGGGCACCCGAATGCCGGCCAGAACACTTTCTGTCGTCCCAGCCACTCCGAGCCAGGCGAAGCGCCTCGCGTCGACGCTTGAACTATCGGAGCACCCAGGATACGTCGAGCGGCTCTTTTCCACCGAGTTCAGGTTCAAGGTAACCGGAGTGCCATTTAATATCGTGATCGGGACCGGGCTTATGAGCATTCCGATTATCGACGTTCATACCAACGAGCCTCTGACGCGCCGTCTCCCCGAGGCCATGAAGACAATCGGAGACGTGCTGGGTCGGGCACGGGACATCGCTTCGGACGCCCCCACCACCGTCAGCGACCTCTACCGGATTACAGGTCGAGGCCCCGACAACTACGATTTCCTGATGCCCTGCCTTCGCGAGGAGCACAACGAGCTGGTTCTTTACCTGCTGAAGTTGCACGGGGATGAGTACTGGGGCCCGACGTCCGGCCTCGGCTCGGCGGACCCTGAAATCATCAGCAACTTCGTCGAGTACTCCATCGGCATGGAGACGGGCGAGCCGCGGGTGATAGAAGTCCCCGTGGCCATCCGAATGGCGAACGGCGCCGAGGCGCTCCAATATGCCAACCAACTAAGCAACGACGAGATCAGCAGGCAGTGGCATGTTTCCGTATCCGTCGATCACACCCAACTTCGAATCCTGCCGTCGCAGCGCGAGGACCGCGTCTCGATTGTCTCGATACGGGCTCACGTCGAAAGACAGTTGTCGCTACAGGACTTTATCAGCCATATGGGCAACTTCTTCTCGAATCTTCCCGTTCGGAGCGTGTGGGGCGGGGTCGACGATCTCTACTACAACGTAAGGTCAGGGATTGGCCGGTACTACTTGCCATACATGACGAGGATCGCGAACGAGCTGGTCGTCTTGCTGTTTAGTTTCAAATCCAGCGACTGGGTGCAGCCGGGGGGGCCCTACGGAACGTCTCGGCCCGACGCGATCTACGAGTGGGCGATGGGTAGGGCGTGGGAGTTCGGAAACGCTTCACAGCGACGTGAGACAACGGGGCCGGTACACATAAGGCTCGGAGAGGGCTGGGAACGGGAAAAACTGGTGCACCGTCTTCGACGCGCCACGCTCCACCCTGTCGACGAGCGTCTGGAGATATTCTACGCGATCACGCCTGGAACGCCGGTCTTCTTCGATCCGCCCATACTGGGAAGCACGCCGCACGAGGTCAGTACCGTCGATGTTGAAAACCGGACTCCGGGGGATCGCACCCTGTGGCACGCGATCACGACACAGATCGTTCCCGCCCTGTCTTCAGTGAGCGACAGGGTGATGTACGGGAATTTCGACGAGAACCTGTACCGCCTGCAAACCGAGGAAGGCACCGAATGCTTCCTGCCGCTGATCTGGGAGGAGGCTCCGAACGACTTCGCGTTCTACCTGCTGAGGTTCTACAAGAAGGACTTCGCCGTCACGGCCGGCGAGCCGGGACAGAACGATCCGGCCGTGCTCGTGGATTTCATCAGAAGGGCAAGCGAGATGATTCTTCGCGGCCCGAGAACGGAACGCTCCGCTCCTTCGACCGCCGTGCCCATGTCGATCGAATTCGCGGCCCTCGGGGCCGTAAACGCGATGGTCGAGCGGCTCAAGTCGATGCCGGACACGGCCGGGTATCTTTTGATGGAGCACCTGGAGTTCGACACCGAAATCCACATGATCAGCGGGGTCGACATCAGAGTCATCAGGGTACGCCCCTCCCGGGCTGACGTGGAGTTGACCACAAAACAACTGTTCTTCAACCTCCTCGCGGGCGCCTTGAACAAACAACGTGACGTGCTGTACTTCGGCGAGCTCGCCGACGTCTACGCCCAAGGTCATCAGCGGACACCGCCATACGAATACTACCTGCCGCTGGTCATGAAGGGCAGAGGACAGGCGAATGCACCGCTGTTCGTCCTGTGCGCGACGTCCGGCGACTTCGGAGCGGTGGGGGGACTGCACGAAGAGAATTACGCTGCCGCCGCGACTCTCTTCAGGGTGTTCAAGAGCCACCCCGTGCTATATCCTCCAACCGAGGAGGACGTTCAGCAGTCCGTGCGCGTCGTGGCCGACGCGTTGCAGGAACTGGGTGCTCAAAACTATTACGTGTACCTAACGCGGGGCTACAGGCTCAACTTTCTGAAAAGAGGTCAAGGCGAGCTGGATGTTGACTCCATACGGGCCGTCATCATCGAAACGGACGTCGACCAGAACCTCCCAAGCTGCGTCGGGGCCATAGGCCACGCGATGGCGCTCTCGCACACCGACGATCCGCTGCTCTGGATCGGGAACAGCCTGCTCTACAGCACGGAAAGCGCGCAGACCGAGTTCGTGATGTGCGCGGTCTCCAGCGGCAAGGGCGTCGAAGTTCCCGTGCTCCACGCGATCGTGTTTGTCAACCAGGACCGCTGGACCGGGTCTCACCCCAACCTGCAGGTTACCGGCTACCCGGACCTGATGTGGCGCTCGCTGGGCGGCGACCAGCCATACCTGACCTTCGCGGCGTCGCCTCCAGCCGTTCACCGCCCTTCAGCCGGACCAAGGCCGGCCACCCCCGCCGAACCGAGTCCTGCCCCTCAACTGATGCGACCGCAGGGCCCATCCATCGCCAGTTACCACAGCGGGTCGAGGCCGCCCTGGAGGTTCCGGGGCAAGCCTGAAAACAAGGTCTTCTACGGCGTCGAGCTGGAGATCATCCACGGAAGCGGCAAGACGAACCGCTACGTGGGCGCGGCCGAGGCCATTGCCCAGTACCGTTACATCCGCCTGGGCCGCGAGCGCAAGGAGTGGCCGTGGATCATCGTGGAGTACGACGGCAGCCTGCGGGACGATGAGAGTGGTGAGTATTACGGGTTCGAGGTTATCTTCCACCCCGTCTCGCCGCAGTTCGCCAGGGAGCACGAGGACCTGTTCGGCGTCGTGCTGGAGACGCTCGCCGGGCACGGCATGATCAGCTACGGCTCGGTCAAGTTCAGGAAGTCGGACGGGGTCCGCATCGACTGCGGCCAGCACGTCTCCGTGACGCGCGAGCCGATCTCGCCCCTCTCCCAGGTCAAGCTGCTGTCGCTCTTCTACAACAACCCCGACTTCATGTGGAAGGTCAGCCGCCGAAGTTGGGCGGCGCTGAAGGACTGGGCCAGCGTCCAGAGGCCCAAGGTAGAAGGCGGATACGAACTGAGCTACGCCGAGATCGTGTCCGGAAAGGCCGAGGCCGACAAGTATACCGCCCTGAACTTCAAGCCGGACGTGATCGAGATACGGATGTTCAGGGGCACGCTGAAGCTGGAGTCGTTCATGATGAACCTGCAGTTCTCCGAGGCCGCGGTGGAGTTCTGCATGGACCGCCACTACGGCCTAACCGACATGAGCGTCGAGAACTTCGTCCGCTACATCTGCCGGCGAGAGCGCGACTTCGTCGAACTGACCGCGTGGATGAGAGAAAAGGGCATAACCGATGGCTACTGCTAACCCGGAACCGTCCTACTCCTCGCCTCCGGGGCGCACCCATTGCGAGCGGTGCAACAGGGAAGTCCCGGCGGACAGCACGGTCGAAATCCAGCCGCACGAGGAACACTGGTGCCAGGAATGCGCCAGGGAGACGCCGCAGTGCTCCCGCTGCAACCGTCGCGTCGATCCGCGAAGCGAATCGCTGCAGTCGTTTTTGGACCGGCCGGGAAGGTCCTACTGCGAAGAGTGCTCCCGCGAGATAGATGCCTTTACCTGCGAGCGTTGCGGCGAACAGTTCACCGGGGATTACTACGGCGAGGAGGGAATCTGTCATCAATGCGCCGAGGACCGCGACACACCCGAAGAGCCGATCGAGGAGTACCACAGCCACGACCGCATGTGGAACCGCTTCGGCGAGCCCAAGAAGCGCATTTTCTACGGCGTGGAGCTGGAGGCGATCAGTAAGACCGGATACGGCTTCAGCGAGGTGGCTGAGGACCTGGTCCGCAGCTACGGCTGGTACAACGGCCGCGAGTTTCTCTTCACCGAGGACGACTGCTCACTCGAACATCAGGGATTCGAGACCATCTTCCACCCCATGGCCCCCGAGTGGATCAGGTCGCACACCCAACTGCTCGGGCGCATCCTGAAGCTGATGATCGACAACGGGATGATCAGCTACCTGGCCCCCGACCACGGCGTCTCCGCCGGGATGCACGTCAGCGTGATGTTCAACCGGCTGCGGCTCTGGGAGCGGCACAAGTTCCTGGCGCTCATCTTCAATAACAAGGCGCTCACGGCGGCCGTGAGCCGTCGCAGGCCGGAAGACCTGGAACGGTGGGCCAGGATCGAGGCGCCGGCAACCATTCCAAAAATGGTGATGAAGAAGGTCTACGGGGCCAAGGAGATCGCGGTCAACGTCAAGACCGTCATGGACGAGGCAATCGGCAAGTACATCACGCTGGCCGAGGTGCGCATCTTCAGGGGAACGCTGAAATTCGAGTCGTTCTTGATGAACCTGGAGTACGTCATCGCCTGCGTCGAACTGGCAATGGATCACCACTACGGTCTTCGCCAGACCACGCAGGAGGACCTGCTGGGGTACATACGTGAGAACCGGAAGCAGTTCCCGCACATCTACGCGTGGCTCAAGGAAAAGGGCTGGGTAAAATGAGCTTCCCGAACCCGACCTTCACCTGTTCGATTTGCGGCAAGGAGACGTCCACCGACGACGCCGTTCCCACCGCGACCGGGTACGTCTGTCCGAAGTGCGCCGAGACGGAGTTTGACACCTGCGATAAGTGCGGGTCCATCGTCAGGCAGGACAGCCTTGAACGGGTCGGTCCGGAGGACACTTGGTGGTGCGAGGAATGCCGGGGCCCGCATGCCTTCTACTGCGACCGGTGCCAAAAGTGGTACGACCACTCGCTCGTGCGAGGCTATAACATGGCCGACACGGGGGAGATACTCTGCGAGGACCACTACCTATCTGCAGACGGCTTTTTATGCGGGGGATGCGACCAGTATTTCACGGGGCAGCGATATGCGGGATCGGACGACGACTACTCCTACTGCGACGAGTGCTACGTCGAGCCGGAGGACGAGGACGAGGACGAAAACGAAGAAGAGGAGGGGCCGATCTCGGCCTACCACAGACACACCCGCCGCTGGAACAAGTGGGGCGAATCCAAGAGCGGCATCTACTTCGGCGTGGAGTTGGAGGCCGTCTCGGAACCTGGGCGCTGGGACTTTCACGAGGCGGCTGAGAACCTTGAGGTGAAGTTCGGGGAGATGATGCACAAGGGGGTGGGCGTCGAGTTCCTGTTCACTGAGCTGGACGGCTCGCTACGCGAGGACCCCACAGACTACCGCTCGCGCCACCGCGGGTTCGAGGTCATCTTCCACCCCATGGCCCCCGAGTGGATTTCCGGCCACGAGCACGTCTTCAAGAAGATACTCGGCCTCCTGCAGAGGGGGCACATGGTCAGCTATAAGGCCAACGAGCAGGGCTTGAGCGCCGGGATGCACGTCACCTTCAACTGGCAGGCGCTAGGCCGGCTCGCCCAAGTCAAGTTCCTGCGCCTCCTCTACGGCAACCCGAAGATGACGGCTCTGGTCAGCCGCCGGACGAAAAAGTCGCTGGAGCGTTACTCGGAGATCAAGGCGCCGGCGCGCCCTCCCGCGATGGTCCTGCGCAAGGCGGGCTACGAGGTCAAGCACGTGGCGGTGCACCTGAAGTCGTACCTCGATAAGAAGACCAGTCAGTACCTCGACCTGGCCGAAGTGCGCATCTTCAGAGGCACGCTGAAGTTCGAGTCGTTCATGATGAACCTGGAGTTCGTGATGGCGTGCGTGGCGTTCGCGAGATCGTCCCGACGCGGGCTGAGAGACATGACGGCGGACAATCTCATGGCCTATATCGGGTCTCGGAAGAAGCGCTACCCGCGCATCCACGCGTGGCTCGTGGAGAAGGGACAGATCAAGTGAGCGCGCAGCTTACTCCGGAACAGGTGGTGCTCCTCGCCCGGCGGCTCGAGGGGGCCGGGATACCCGTCAACCCGAGCGACCTTTTCGAGGAGATACACAGGACTTCGTCGCCGCGTTACGTGCTCAACCTGCTCGCGCCCGAGGAACCCACGGAGAAGACCGGGGCGGCGAAGCAGGCCGTGGAGGTCGTCAAGGGAATCGCGGGTAACCTTCAGGGCAACCTCGTGACGCCGTTCCTGTATCACGACGGGTCGAAGGCGATCATCCGGTACGGTGATCCGCATGATAGGGTCGACCTCGTCACGCTCGTCTTCCCAAAGGACTGGCGCGAGTACGCTGAGTTCATTACGGAATGCGAGGAGTGCGGCGCCGAGGGTGTACCGCTCCGGGAGACCCAGGACACGCAGCGGATGCTCTGCGGGGACTGTGGATTCCTGTGCGACGACTGCGGGCGCTGGTTCGACAAGGATAACGCCGTCGAGACGGCCGACGGCCCGCGTTGCGAGGAATGCGCCGATGAGAATTACATCCGCTGCGACCGGTGCGATGAACTGGTCCCCATGGACGACACGTGCAATGTGAGCGGGCGCACCTGGTGCGAGAGGTGCGTCGATCGCTACGCCTGGTTCTGCAGCTCTTGCGACGAGTACTTTGATGAAAACGAGTCGAGCTATTACATCGAAAACGAAGACCGGACGATTTGTCGGTTGTGCTGGGAAAGCGGCAGTTATTTCTACTGCGACGGCTGCGGCCAGAACTTCTCGGATGACGCTTACGGCGGCCAGAGGGACGGGGAGGCCTACTGCGAAAGCTGCTGGGAGGGGGACGAGGATGACGTTCCGCGCGGCTCCCTGCGCGGGTACCACTCCCACTCCAGGCGGTGGAACGTATTCGGGAAGGCGAGAAGGAACATCTACTTCGGCGTCGAGCTGGAGGTCGTAAAGGACGACCTGAAGACCGACTTTTATCCCATCGCGGAGGAGCTGGAGGACAAGTACCGCTACATCGATGACCGCGAATTCCTGTTCACGGAGCGCGACGGGAGCCTGAAGGTGAACGGAGAAGGCCCGGTGCGCGGTTTCGAAGTCGTCTTCCACCCGATGGCCCCGGAGTGGATCAGGGACCACTTCGACTACATCGAGCGCCCGCTCAAGTTTCTGGCCGAACACCACATGGTTTCGTACAACGCTCCGAAACTGGGCGTCTCCACGGGGATGCACGTCACCATGACCTTCGACCCGCTGCGCAGTTGGGAGCGGCTGAAGTTCGTGGAGCTGTTCTACAAGAACCGGGACTTTATGGCCGCGCTGAGCCGTCGCTTCTCCAAGCACCTCGAACATTACGCCAGTCTTCAGGCCCCGGCAAAACCGGTACGCATGGTCATGAGAAAGTCCGGTTACGAGGCGAAGTACGTGGCCGTGAACCTGAAAAGGGACGAAGCCGACCGCGTCGATCTGGCCGAGGTGAGGCTTTTCCGTGGTACCCTCTATCCAAAGTCGTTCCTGATGAACCTGGAGTTGGTCATGGCGGCCGTGGAGTTCGCGGAGGACGTGCGGTACGGCCTGAAGGACGTTGCCGTCAAAAACTTCCTCGCGTTTCTGGGTAAAAGCCGCAAGCTCTACCCCAACCTCTGCGCGTGGCTTTCGGAAAAGGGGTTTCTGCCGAAACCCAAACCGAGAAAAGTGAAAAGCTAAGGAGTAAACGACCATGTGCGTAGCCATCGTGAAGCCGCCCGACGTTGACTTCCCAAAAGAGCTGTTTGAGGCGGCCTGGAAGAAAAACCCACACGGGGGCGGCTTCATGTACGCCAGGGACGGCCGTGTGGTCGTCGAAAAGGGCTTTATGACGCTCGACGAAATGATGAAGGCTTACGAGAACCACAAGCTGCACTTCGGGAGTTCGCCCGTCGTGCTACATTTCCGCATCAAATCGCACGGTTTGATCGAGCCGGCGCAGACGCACCCCTTCGTCATCAACGACCGGCTCGCCTTCGTTCACAACGGGACGATTTCCATCGAGATACCCAAAAGCTCCAAGAACTCCGACACGATGGAGTTCAACGACCGCGTCCTGAAGAAGCTGCCGCCAAACTTCATTCGCGATCCGGTCACGATGGAGCTGATACGAGGGTACGTCGACCCGAGCCGGCTGGTATTCCTGGACGGCGAGGGCAACGTCACCATCGTCAACGAGGAGAGCGGTTACCGCGACCCGCAGGGGCGCTGGCACTCCAATGACGGCGCTTTGGCGGCCGTCGATCCGGCCTACCAGAGCGAGGCCTTCTACGACATCCTCGACACCCGTTGGGACCCCGACATCACCAAGTGGGGCACGCTCAGTCCCGGGTCAAGAAAAACGGTGCTCGGGGGTAAAAAGAAGTCCCGCGGCGCGGGGCACCGCACTTGCAGGTCCTGCGGCAGGCCGCTTGCCGAATGGGAGGACGACGTCTGCGACGAGTGCGCGGACTTCTGCCAAAGGTGCGGACAGCAGCTCCCCCAGGTGCTCGTGGAATACGGAGTCGACGTCTGCCCCCAATGCATGTCGCCCGAGGAGTACGAGGAGGTCGAGGACGTCCTCGCGCAGGCCAACGAGGACATCGAGGGGGTGTACGACCCGCGCCAGGTCGCGGAGGCCATGTCACGCGCGATCATTCGCGGTGACCGGAGCTGGGAGCAGTTTTCCGCCGCGCTCGAGCAGCCCGACTTCTCCGATTTTCTGAAGCACTTCCTAAAGGGGTTCACGTCCGCCACGCGATGGCTCCGCGACCACACCGACCCGGACCTGTACGGGGAACTGGCCGACCTTCTGAATAAGTCCGGGAGCCAGCCCCGGGCCGTTTTCGAAGTCGGCCTCAAGGAAATCGAGGATACGTGGGGCCCGAACAGCAACCCGCCCCGCGGATCGGGAAAGCTCCTGATCGTGTCCTAGCGCGGAGGTAAGTCATGAGCGTCAGCGTTACGTGGGAGCCCCCGGTGTACCTGAGCGGCGTGGGCAACAGGCTCACCTGCCTCGAGGCGCAGTTCGACCTCTACGGAGCGCTCAACCTGCTGATCCAGCCGGACACGATGTACCTAGCCAAGTTCATCCCTTGCTACACGGGCTGGGCGATGGACAACGGCTGTTTTGCCGAGACGAAGGAGAAGCCTTTCGACGGAGCGGCGTTTCTCCGCAAGCTCGACTTCGCCCTGAACCAGCCCGAGGGCGCGGACTGCCTTTTCGCCGTGGCCCCTGACGTGTTCCACAAAAAAACCATGAAGGGCGACCCCGTCGCCACGCTGAAGCGGTCCAGGCCGTTCTTCAAGCCCATTCGGGACCTCGGAGCGCCGGCGGCGTTCGTGGCGCAGGACGGCATGGAAATGATGATCGACCGAATCCCGTGGGATGATTTCGACTGCCTTTTCCTGGGCGGCAGCACGGCCTTCAAGCTGGGCTACCCGACGAGGATCATCCACGGCGCGCCGGGGTACACGATAAGCAAGGAGGGGGCTGTTGACCGGCGCACGCGAGAGTATGCGCGGATGATCCATCTGGCCCGGATCAAGGGAAAGACCCTCCACGTCGGGCGAGTGAACAGCTACGCCCGCTTCATCTGGTGCTGGGCTCTCGGAGCGGATACCTGCGACGGCAACTTCTTCAGGTTTGGGGGCCGAAGAACGTCGAGCGCGCCAAAAAGTGGCTCTTGGAGGCGTGGGGAACATGGAAGGAGTATTTCGAAAGCACGACGCCGGAGGAGCGCATGGGGCGCATTCAAGGAAAGGCGATCGAGCTTTTCAGCAACCCGCCACTGAAAGAGCTGGAGGTAGAGACTGCGGAACTGTACGAGGGAGGGCTGTAAAGATGGCCGATTGCACCCGGTGTAACAGGCCTGGACACAAGATCGCTGCTGAGGTTGAGTTGGTCTTAAGGGATGCCGGAGGAAAAACAAGGTACGCGATGCGCCAAGGGGTCTGTCTGCATTGCGAGAGCGAGTTGGAGGCCAAGGCGACGATGCTTATCCAGAAAAAAACGGAAGAGGTCAGACCAGCCTCGGCAACATGAGGACGTTCGGCGGCGCCTTACTGAGCTCCACGGGACCGGCGTACTTGAATCCACCTTCTTTTCTGTGGTAGGCGTGCAGCCAATAGCTGTCTTCGAGCAGCTCGGGGCCCTTCGGGCCGTAGCTGACCAGAACGCGGGGAAAACAGATAACGCGCACCGCGTCGGGCACGCTGCGCTCGCCGCCGTCGGACGGCCCTCCCCCCGTGAATTTGACGACGGTCGTGATCACTCAGCCTCCGCGTACGCATGACTGGGGTTCTCGTCCATCAGCTCCGGGTGGATTGCCGTCGGGGGCACCAGGACGGTTCGGAACGTGCCGTCCTCGTTGCGCCTGTATCGCGGCGCGCGCAGGGTGCGGAGAACGAACCCACGGTAATGCGGCGCCTTTGGTGAGCCGACGCCAGCGCTCTCTCGCGATGGGTCGTGGATGACTTTCACGCCGGGCAGCGTCATGCGCCTGAAGTTCGAGCGATCGCCCCTGAACGTGTACCGCTGGCTCCTGGGCATCTGGTAGGGGGCGACAAGCTCGGGCCTGGCGGCATGGTAAAGCATGGCGGCGGCGGCGATGTGCATCCCCTCGTGTATGGCCCTCCGCTCGCGCTCGTCCACGTTCTCCATCTTCTCGTCGGGATCGTTGGGGCGCTCGTATCTACGCCAGAGGTAGAGCCGGTTGCGCGTCTTGAGAAACCCGTCCTGGCGAAGCTCGTATTCGGGTCCTTCCAGGCAGTCCACCCAGACGCCGATGAGGGTGTTCATCATCTGATGCGGTACGACCTCGGTATTCGGGCCCCCCGATCGACGCACGGCCCTCCTGATCGTGTCGGCCGTGATCTCGCTGCGCGGGGTGAAGACCATGATGCTGCGCAGGTCGAACCCGTTGAGTTCGCACCCCTTCTCGAAGCAGATGTAAAGCGACTCGGAAGGCCAGTGAATGTTGCGGAGATCGTCGTCTATCCGGGCGCTCCTGAGCAGTTCCAGCATGGTCTTGTCACAGAACCAGGTAGGCCGGTTGAAGGTGTGCCACATCAACTCGGCCATAGGCTCGATAACGCCCATCCCCGCGGCGTGGTGGACGGGAATCGTACCCGGCGCCCCTTCGGCTTCGATCATCCCGCCGGCGATGGCCTGCTGGCGTAGTTCAGGCATCGCCAGTGCCACCATGGCGTTATTGATGACGTCTCCGTAGTACACCGCCGGGGTCTGCTGCTCGCGCACGCCGACCCCCCGCAACGCGGCCTGCACGATGTCGTAGTAATTGAACGGCTTGTTCCAAGTCACATTGGACATTATTCCAGTCCTCACGCCTTGCCAGATGTTAACCCGCTTTGCGGGGCGTCCAACGTTTATTTTGACCCTACGAGGGCCGCCTCATACACCATCGCCAGCATGGGGTCCTCGTCTTTTGCGGCTCGGATCGCGGCCCGGCACAGGCCCCAGTAGAGATCGACCGCGTGGCCTTCCCAACCCGGACCCAGGTGCAGGTAGGCGTCGATGCCGGGCTGGCCGGCGAAGGCCGAGTCCTCAAGGCTGCATTTATCCGAGGCCATCCAGGGAAAGTCGGCGTCGCTCCGGTAAATGACGACGCGCTCCGTGTCGAAGAAGGGAGTCCAAACGCCGTCACAGAGAACGACCATCATGGACCAGCGGTCCAGAAAGCGCGGCACGTCCGTGGGCAGGCTTTCCGGTGTTGCCATGACGGTGAGCGCGCGGTAGTCGTTGCGGAGCTCGCATGGAATTTCAGGAAGTGTCAGACGATGCCTCCATCACAAATCACAGGCGGCTATGTAAGCTACGCTTACCTTTCCTCACGCATCACTGATGCTAGTTCCGTCCTCAACGAGTCCCTCGACATTTGCCTCTTCACCAGTGACCTCGATCACAACGGCCTGCTTCTTGTGCTCCAACACAAGTACAGGTCGGCGCGAATCTTGCGCAGACCACGAATAGCGAAACGACGGAACCACGTGCTTATCTTTCCACTCGTTGAGTAGTGCTTGGGGGTCAACTCTCATGTCTACCTCCAGATAGCTAAGACTACCAGTCCTGTCTGCCAGTGTACGGACTGTTGGATGCGTGGAACTCACGTTTCCACGGCCAGTTTCCACGAATCAGCTTTTCAAAGTCATCCCAAGTCAGTTCCACTGTTTCGTCTGTGGTGGCCTCAAACATGGCGATAGCCCCAAGGATTTCCTTTTCAAAGCTTTGCGGAACCATATGGGCATACTTACTTAACGCCGTTGGGAAGTCCGTAAGTTTGTCGCCCTTGTCGAGTAGGGACTGCGCCTCTTTTCGCACTACAGATCGCCAGCCCATCATGGCCTTGGCGTGTTCCTCAACGTGTTTTTCGCGCTGCACCCTAAGTTCCTTGAGCACCTCTGCGACCTTCACCCTGCACTTCATGTCAAGCCCGCTCATGTCGTAAGCTCCTTTCTGGCCTCGCGGCCAAAGGGATAGCTAAGCCAAGTTGGCTTCATCAGATCATCGCCCATCCGAGTTTCCCGTCCGTGTGCAGCCACGTCCCGTCGTCATCGTTCTTGAAGTATACAAGCCATGTCTGAAGGAGTTGCCATTCGCCCGATCCGTCGCTGGGCACGAACACTTTGACGACGGCCTTCAGGAGCGTGGTTCGGTTGAACAGCAGGGCACCGGCCATCCCGATGACGTGCCTGTGGATGCGCTCCGGTACGAGCATGACCTCCTCGGTCTTGCTCTCCTTGACGTTGTCGTTCGGCTCCACCAGCCCCATTTCAAACCTCAATTTCACCGCTTTCGCATTTCGCTTCATCTCAGACACGATGTCGGCCAGTGGGCGATGCTCGCCGGAATCCGCCTCCCGGGCGCCCCTCTTCAGGCCCTCCATGAATTCATGGAGACCTTGGACGTCTTCCCATTTAACCCACTCGCCGTCTTCGCGCTCGGCCATCTCGACGCCCCGATCGCCTAGCGGACACTCCAGCCTGTACCTCTTCATCAGTCCTCTCCCTCGTCCACGTCGACGAAGCATTTACAGTCGCACCCATCCACCAGACACTCACCGTCCGACCGGTCGTGCTCGCTGCATGTATGACCGCAGGTCGCGCACTTCTCCTCGCAGTTATCCCCCGCCGGGACCCAGTGGCGACAGAAGGGCCCGCTGTCGAAGTCCTCGTAATCTTCGTCGTCGCTATCAAGGTCCTCGTGGTCTTCGTCGCTCACTCGGCTTTACCTCCTCTTGCCAGCTGGCGCAGGCGGATATTGCACTCCGAGCAAAGGGCAAAGCGTCCCGTACGGTTTGACACCACGTAGATCACGCCACAACCCGCACAGTAGCCGATGATCCTTCTCGGTTTTGGCTGTTCCTTGACCTTCGCCTTCGCTTTTGTTTTTTTCATCAAACCACCTCGGCCCTTCCTGTCCGTATCGGCGTCCAGGCTGTTCAGCCATTCCCTGCCTCTCCTAACGTCTCCATGGCGTTCACCGGGTCCGGCCTCCGTAATGGGTAGAGGAGCGAACGACCGCGTTGTCGGGACGGGGACCGGGCTGTTACCCATTACCCTTACGGACGTCGCCGGGCGAGGCGAGAGGTCCGAGAGTCCGCGCACGATCGTGTTTTTTCAGTGCCCGCCGCTCCTCACAAAGCGTTCTCGTCCTGCTCGATTTCGTCGCCCTCCGGAAGCGTTTCCTCGCAGGTATTGACAATGTCCGACGGCCGGCACCCGGCCTCGGCCATCCTGCGGATCGCGTAAATGGCGACCTGTAGCCGCTCGATCTCCGGCGGCGCCTTGATGGGGCCCAGGTCGACCAATTCGGTCCCACAGTTCCGGCAGGTGCGCCCTAAAAGCATGTACTTCAGTGTTCCCGCGTACCCCCTCACCACGTCCGGATCGTCCATCTCGGGGTTGCACTTCGGGCAGGTGACGTGATGCGTCGCCATCTCCGATTCGCGTGGTGCCCAGTCCACGGGCGCGTCCACCACCCTGACGGTGACTACCCGGCAGCCACGGCCCGGCTCGTGATACTGCTCGAACGCCCCTTGTCTCGAGTTGGCGAGGTAGTGCCTGCAGACGTACTTGACCTCGCCGCCTTCGACGCCCAGAACGGCGGCTATCCTGGATAGCGCGTCCGGTTGCTGGTCGTGGCAGATTTCCGCGATTCTGTCCAGCGGGTCTGAAGGCATTCTTCGTTCCTTTCCCGATTTGAATGCCATGAAAATGGCAAACTTACGCGCCCTCGATGACGTCCCTGTAGGAGTCCTTCCACCTGACCTTGGGCTCGTTCTTCAGCTTCTCGTGAATCATCATCACGACCCGGTCGTTCTGCCCACTGAGCAACTCCTCGACCATGTTCCCGTCTTCGAGCGTCTCGATCTTCACGCGGTTCTTGTAGTCGTTGAGCTTCCCGATCCAGATCGTCTCGGTGACCAGCGGCTTAAGGTGATGAAACAGCTTGATGACGCCCATCCCGCACAGATTCGGCTCGCAGCTCACCGACGTCGCCCATCCCTTGTCGTGAGCGTGGCGCAGCGAGGCGTGCCGCTCCCAGAAGAGCGGCGCGTTCCGGTCCCAGTAGCGCAGTAAACGGTTCTCCATCGCCCCGATCGTGAACCTGAACAGAACCTGCTTCTTGAATTTAGCGGGGAGCGCGCCGCAGATGCGCTTGATGCAGGAGAGGTGCGGCTTGCTGACCACGAGGACCCGGTTTCCGGCCTCCAGGAGCATACGCAGCATCCCGATGAAGGATTCGACGTTGTTGGGCGTGATGTCGTGGGAACTCGGCGTCATGACGACGCCTTGGTATTTCCGTCGGTACTTCGACTCATCCTTGCGCTTGCGGGGGCGCGGAGTGCCCCACTGATCGGGCTTCATCCGCTTGAACCGGCGCACCTCCCGGTCACGGGCGTAGCAGTACCGGCAGTCGTGCTCGCAGCCCGCTTGCGGCAGATTGATTGTGACCGAACTCCATTCTTTGGTTCCGAGCACGGGCAACCTCCTTGCAGGGCGCGGCATGCGGCGTCTTTACCTGGAGGGGGGGCTCATGAGGTAACCCGGTCCGCACGCCGCGCCCATCCCGATTCAGTCCGGCTTCTTTTTGTCCGCCCCGGCCTCCCGCCTCTGCTCCCGCACGAGGGACTCCTTGAGCGAGTGCACGCGGGCCTCGGCGTTCTGCACGTTCGCGCGCTCCTCGCGGAGCTTGACACAGAGCACCTTGGCCTCCAGCAGCTGGTTCTGCGCCGCGTCGAACTGCTCCTCGCGCATCAGCGAGGCGACCCGCTCCTTACAGTCGGCGAAGGTCTTGTCGACGTTGTCCAGGCGGGACTGCGCGACCTTCAGGGCGTCCTCGGTCTCCTTCAGCAGGTTTTTCGTGATCTCCACTTCCGTCGGCATCTCCTGTACTCCTTTTCATGTCAGAGGCCAGCGGGGCCTCACCCGGCGGCCGCGACTGCGGCCTGTTTCACGGCCGTCGCCCTCTCGGCTCGGGCCTCCTTCTCCCTGGAGAGCAACTCCTCCTGCTCCCGTATCTTTCTCGCCCATCGGAGGCGGTTTTCAAGGCCGATCACCTTGTCGTAAATGTCACGCATGCGCTCCAGTTCGCGTTCCGCACCGCGCAAATCCAGCGGAACCGTCTTCTCGTCGGGCTTCGGCTTTGACGGCTCGAGGGCCTGTCCCCTCCAGAGCCGGCCGTAGTGTTTTCTGCAATAGCCCTTGGCGTGGGCCTCGTTGGGACATCCTTCCACGATGCAGTTTTCCCGCTTAGACATTGGCAACCTCTTTCTTTAAGTGGGTTTTCGATTTAAGGCGTCGTCATCCTCCTTCCTGTTCGCCGGAGATTTGGAATTCCGGAACGTAGAGCACCCCCTCGGGATTGAGGGAGTCGTACTCCTCGCGACGGAGTCGGTTTCCCAGAATGCGGTACGCCGTCGAGATGCGTACAAAGGTGACGGAGTCTCCACCGTGGTCCGGGTGGTGCTTGCGGGAGAGCTTACGGAAGGCCTCGACGATCCGCTTGTGGCTCGCCTTCCTGGACACGCCCAAAACGGAATAGCAGTCAAAGTCGGGCAAAACCACCGCTCGCCCCCTTACCCCTGCTCCAGCAGGGACTGCAAAAGTTCCGTGTGATCCTCCCTGATGTAAACACCCACGTTATCGCGGAGTGGCGTGCGTCCGGTCTTGGCCGCGTGCTCCGCGTCGTTCTGGAGGATTTGCATGACCCACTCGTACCACATTACGGCGTGCGCCTTCGCGCTGAGGCGTTTAACGACCGGCTGTTCGTTCTCCACGGTCTCAATCTGTGCCTCGCCCACAAGCAGCATGAAGCTGGCCGCGCCCTTATCGTAAGTCCACCCGTTTCCGATCATGTGCTCGTGTAGCCACGGCGGAAACGGCTCTTCCTCCAGAATCAGGCCGGGGGCGACCAGGTCTCCCTGCGCGATCCTGACCCCGTCGGGAAGCGGTTTTCCCTTTGCCGGTGCGTCGATGATGTCAAATATCTGCCGTACCCGCGGATGGTCACTGGACCTCATGCCGGCCAGCTCGGACTCCTCCTGTGCCTGGCTGACCTCCCTGATTTTTCGTTTCCTCTTCCCGTAGTCGTCCCCGTTTCCATCGGGAGCGGCCTCCGAGCCCGCGACTTCGATTTTCCCTTTTTCCCCGCCTTCCGGCGTTTTGTCGTCGGCGCCTTCCGGCGTTTTATCGTCGGCGCCCTCCGGCGTTTTGTCGTCCTTGGGTTCCTCGGGCTTTTGTTCCCCTGTGCCCTGTTGTGCCGCGCCGGCGCATCTGACTTCTGTCGGTTCCGGCCGGGGACCAGGAGGCTCCTCGAACCCTTTTCGGTGGTACGCGAGTTGGACCCAGTATTTATCGTCCGGCATCGATTCCTCCCTTCACACCCCTCATCTGCAACCTCTGACAACGCCGACAGAGGTCAAACGGATTATAGATCGAAAGCACCCTCCCGCACTTCCTGTTTTTGCACCTCCTGACACGCTCCACGGGCTTCAATAACCTCCGCTGTGACACGGGGCCTTTCCTCCCGCTGCTCTTATGACGGTACAGCCGCTTCACTGTTCCGTAAGGCCCTTTCCGAAGGTTTCCAGAATCCTGCGCAGGCCGATCTGGCCGCAGATGTCGATGTCGGATTCCTCAAGGTGAAGATCGTACAGCCAGTCCTTGATCTGTTCCGCGCTGACGCTCTCCTTGGCGATCGCAAGGATTTCCTTGGCTCGCGACCTCAGGGTTTCCTTGTCAATTTCCTTGTAGCCCTCCAGCAGCGCCTCCACCTTCACCTTGATGGGGTTGCCGCCATCCGACGCCTCTGCGGGCGGTTCGGGTTCTGTGGGTTCCGACGCCTCTGCGGACGGTTCGGACCCATCACTGTCGGGAGGAGGTGTCTCGTTGGGTTTGTCTCCCGCTTCTTTATCGGCCTTCGCCTTGGCCCTAGCCTCCCTCTTTTTTCGGTTGGTGACGATCTTGGCGCACGCCGCGATCATGTCTTTGCGCATCTTCAGCGTGTCTTTCTCCTTGACCTCCTCAGGTGTCATACCCAGCTTCTTAAGGACCGCCTTCTGGTCCGCCTCGCTGAGCTCGTCGAAGCAGTAGTTGGCGCGAGCGGTCAGTACCGGCGTCGGCATCTCGTCGGCCTTCTTGAGTTCCTTGTTGTAGCGGAGGACGCGATCGTCCACGCTCTCCTTTGTCTTTTCCTCGGACGGGAAGACCCATTCAGGCCCCTTCGGAGCCTCGGGAGCGGGGGCCGGTGGGGGGTTCTGGCCTGCTCCGCCTTCTTCTGTAAATAATCCATCGGGGGGCGCAGCCCCCGCTCCCGGCTTTTTCCCGGCTTCGGGCTTCGAAGCCTGCTTCTTCGACAAAGCCTCTTTCAAGCCGGCCGTGCCGGTCGGCTTGTCGCCCTTCTTTCCGCTTTCCTTCGGGCCGGACGTCTCGGCGGGGGCCGGCGCGGGGGCCGGCGCGGGGAGCGACTGTCTGGCAGACGGCGTCACCGAGATAGGAATACCGCCTTTGGTCTCCAGCTCCAGCGGGTCCACGTCGAAGTCCGCATTACGGGCCTTATCCAGCAGCGTGAGGTCCTCCACCGACAGCGGAAGGTACTTACAGTGGCGGCGCGTCGCCGTTTTGCGGTACATCTCTCCTGGGTCGGTCACCCAAGGGCCGTTGTCCTTGGCCCGCGAGCGCTTGCGGATCGCCTCGATCTCGTCCTGCGTCATAAAGGTGAACGTGCGCTCCCCGTCCGCGAGCACCGATACGCAGTACGAGCCGACCGGGCGCTGCCCGTCGTGGCTTACCATCCAATTCGGGCGGTGCATGATGTCCGGCTTGAGGCCGAGAATGACCTCGAAGTGGCCCGGCGGCTTCAGGTCGGCCTCATACACGTTGAAGGCCTCGATGTGCTTCACGGCCCCGCTTCGGCGCGTCAGCTCGATCAACCCCCGGTAACCCAGGATCACCTGGGCCTCGTAGACGCCCTTGTTTTTGAAGGGGACCAGATACAGCATCCCCAGCAGCCCCGGTTCGAGGCCGAAGTTGGCCGCCGTCTTCATGCAGGTCCACAGTGAGTTGGGCGTGCAGTTCAGAAGCAGCGGCTGCTTCTGACAGTACGAACTCAGGAGGTCAATGAATCGTACGGCGCGCGGCCGGTCCATCGCGATGACGTTTCCAGCCGCCTTGATCAGGGAGTTGATGGCGTCGTCCGTATTGAACTTCGCCATCATGTTTTTCAGGGCCTTCGGGTCCGCCACCGACTGGTTTTCGAATGCGCTCATGCTACGTTTTCCTTTCCGTTCCGTTCGGTTTCCTTTCCGTACTCGTCCTTGCTCACGGCGCGCGGAGTCGCCTTGAAGAAGTCGCCCTCCTCCGCGCGCTTCGTGTGCTTCGCGATCAACTCGGGACTGATCTTAGCCTCCTCCACCACGGCCGACCAGTTCGTGATCAGGCGTCCCTTCTTGGGGCGCCAGATGCACTTCCCGCTCTCGCTGTACAGTTCGTCCACCCCGTGGGCGGCCATCGTCATCATCGCGGCGAACTTCGCGCGGTCAAACTCGTCCGCGGCCCGCTGCTTCGCCAGATGAGCCTGCAGCACGTCCTCCAGGATCATGTTCACCCCGAAGTCGCCCTCCGCGCCGTCCGTGCGAAGCGCCCGCTTCTGCGTCTTCCCGATCAGCCACAGCGCGTAACGCTTGCTGTACTCCTCGACGGGCGGGGGTTCTTTCTTTTCGACGTGCTCCTTCCAGAACTTCTCCTCGGCCTCGAAAAGCAGCTCCTCCGCCTCCAAATCCTTCTCGACGATGTAGTCCTTCCTTCTCGACCCGGCGATCAGGACAACCACGTGCCACCGCTGCCAGCCCGTGACCAGTAGATAGTGATGGCACTGCGTCAGATAGTAGATGGGGATTTCGTCCGTCCCCTCCGTGCCCCATCCCTCCCCGATCATGGTCGTTTTGACCTCGATGCCCTCCTTGATCCCCTGAAACGTCGCGTCCACGTTCCCGATAAGCCACGGTATCTTCGGGTGCGTGAAAAAACGGCGCGGCGTCGTCTTGCGGCCCGTTCGTAACGTGAGGTCGGCCAGGATCACCGGCTCCAGTAGCCGGCCCCAGCGCATCTGGTCGGTGTCGACCATGTCGGGGACCGTCAAGCCGAGCTTGTCACAGAAGACATCCACCGGTTTCTTCCACGGCGACAGGCCCGTGATGGCTGCGGCGTCGCTGCCTCCGATGCCGACCCGACGTCGCTCGTACCAACTCTGTTCGTGGATTTGGTCTGGCATATCCTTGACGCGGCTCCTATGTGGTGTTCATCTACCGTTTTTCACAGACTCCATCAAGTGTTTTCTGTCGTGGAGGCTTATTTACCTGGTACAGATCACCAGGACGAAGAAGGCGACCGCAAACAGAAGCAAAAAGGCCAACCAGGCCCAGCCGTAGAGGGCCTCCCTGTGCGGCCACAGCGCCAAAATCGCCTTCTTTAGCCTAAATCCTTTACTCAACCCGATTTCCTCCCCTTGAGTAGGTCCGTTCTGCCAAGCCAACGGATGAGGTCCTCTTGCGTGGCCTCGTTTGCCCCCGCCCTGAGCGCCTTCTGGCGCATCCCGGGTGTCAGATCGTAGTGCGCTCTCTGCCACGGCTTCAACTTATGCCTTCCGATCTCCTCCTTACGGGCTTGAAACCATGACCGCTTCAGGCCGATGCTCTCCGCGAAGGCGTGAAGCTCGTCCAGATCGCCGTCGCAGAACAGGTGGCAGACCGTATTCCACCGCCAGTTCCGGTTCGGTAGGCAGGCCCTGTTTCCATCCACAAATACCACCCTATGCGTTCCCCGTGTCGGCCACCTCGATCTTTGTGCCGTCCTTCACGATGACGCGCTCTCCAGGGCTGAGGATGCCTTCCGGCTCATCCAGGCCGTCCTTGAAGACGACGGTCATCCGCGGCCTGGGGGACGCAAGCTCCACGATCTCCTCGTAGGACAGCGCGCCTTGGTTTACGTCGATTTCCTTGCCGTTGATCCTGATCTTCATTTGTTTCCTCCGGTCACTCTCGCCCGACGAACTGCATGAAGTGGCAGGCGCAGGTGTACACGAACCATCCCTTAACGTGCTCGTGCGGCCCGACGCGCACGGTCATCTCCGTCCCGCAGCGTTCGCAGGCGCGCACCCTGATCCCCAGCTCGCGGGCCTGCTCTTCGGTCAGGTAGTCGCCCAGTGGATCACTCGGCAGTGACCCGGGAAGCGGCCTCGTGAAAAAGGCGATCTCCACGCCTGGCCGCAGCGGAATCGGAGCCGGCTCGAACAGGCGGTCACAGCCTCCCGGCGGCACCGTAGGCTTCCACCACGGGAAAAGGTCGCTGTGCTCGTGGTCGCCGCTCACTTAGTATTCCCTGTCAGCCGGGCCATGTTAATGGTTTCGGGGATTTTGCTGAAGGCCAGCGTATCCATCCTTCTTTTCCTTTTCAAAAAACAAAGACCCGGCATCCTTGGGATAGGCGATGAACAGCTTCCGGTTGTCCGGCCCTTCGAACGGCATGCAGATGCGTCCGTCCTTCAGGACGAGCATCCCGTCCTCCCGCTCGCGTTCAACGTCGTCCTTGCTGATGGTCTCGATGTCCTCGTCATTGGGTGCGAACGCCACCATCTTCTCCTTTTTCCAAGCGGTTACCTCGGCCAGCGCGTCCAGGTCCTTGATCTTCTCCTCGACCGTTCCCCAGTCGATGCTGCCGTCGTAGTCGTCGCCCAGCTTTTCGCCGTACACCTCCACGCCGAAGACCGCGTTACCCTTCGGATAGATCGAGACGCGAACGGAAAGGTATCCCCATCGGTACCTCACGTAGACGTTGTGGCCGCGATCGGTCTTGCCCTCCCACTGGGAGGGGCACGCCCCGCACGTCTGTATCACGTGGTCAACCTGCATCTCTCTCTCCTAACAGCTCGTCGGCCAAACACCCGGCGTCGTTGATGAGCATCCAGTTAGCCGCCTTCTTCTTCGCTTTCTCGTCCAGCACCGACTTCATCGCGTCCCGCATCATGCGAAGCGCCTTTTTTAGCTTCTCGACGCGCTCCGGGTCCGGTGACTTTTCCAGCAGCTCGGTCTGCTTCTTCAGCAGTTCGCGTCGGCCCTTATCCACGCCGACCAGGTCGTCGTAGTCCACCTTCAACTTGTCGTACTTCCGCTGGAGTTCGGACGTTTCCCCAAACGATTCGAGGTGATGCTGCATCTTGCCGACTTCCTTTGGCCGGTTCCTGACCTGCTTGAAGACCGTCCAGAGGTCGTGGTCCTTCCCGATCATGAAAGCCGACAGGTCACGGGCGCTGTCGGTGGTGTAGTGGCGTCCGTCCTGACAAACCGCGAGATAGATAAAACCACCTGAATGAAGTGCCCCGCAAAAGGATTGACTCATCTTCAGGACGCCCTCCTATGACCACAACAGCGTCGACGCGAGGCGTCGAAGCTCCTCTTTCTTTTTCACCGGCTTCACCTTCCGAACGTCCGGCATCTCCATCAGTGAGATGCCCTTCGCTTTGTCCTTGATGGAGTCACACTCGTCGCGAAACGGGCATTCCTTCAGACACACGTCGATGCCCAGTGGACACTTCAAGTAGCCGATGAATGTCAGGAGCGGGAGTTTTAAGTTGGCAATCTGGTAGCCGCCTCCTGGACCCCGGTATCCCTTCAGGATGCCGCAATTCGCCAGCAACTGGCAAACCTTGGCCGCGTAGCAGACCGGTATATGGAGCTTCTGGCCGAGTTCCCGCGCGCTAAAGCGATTCTTCTGGCTCCGGGCCATGTGCTGGACGATCTTTAAGGCGTACGTTCGAGACAGCATCGTTACCCCCGTTTTCTTTTCCCAAGCATCTCGATCTGGCGCTGCGTGGGCGGCATGAACTCAATCGGCTCACCCGGCGGTGCCTCGTCAATGTGGTCCTGCACGCAGCGCTCGCAGATGATGGTCGCGTCCGCGCCGGCCGCGATCAGCGATTCCGGCGACACCCAAACCTTCCACAGACACCGCTGGCAGAACTGAATCCGGGCGCCCGTGCCCGGCGGACGGTCGGCAGGCATGCAGACCAGAACCCTTTCCTGCTTGTTTTCCCTCTTCGCCATCGGCCATTCTCCTGGTGTTATCTCATGAACGGGCAAGCTTCACTCCTTTTCAGTCCGTTGCTTTAAGCATGGACAAATCTTCCATGCAAATGTTCCTGCTTCGTCGAGGCTGGTTTCGCGCGAGCCGGAACGACACTCGCGCCAGAGCCTTCCCCTCCACAGGCTGTCACCGCACAACTTGCGGCCAATCGCAGACCTTCGCGAAGAATATTCTGCGAAGCGTTGACGTCCCTGTCGTGTGCGGCCCCACACGAGGCGCAAACCCACACGCGGACGTCCAAAGGCAGATCGCCAATCACCGCGCCGCAACAACTGCACGTCTTGCTCGATGGGTAGAAACGACCGATCTTTTGTACTCTGGCCTTGTACCCGAACTGGCGAACCAGCTCTCCCCATCCGACATCGGCAATCGCACGCGCAAGATTACTGCACATCATACCCCTGACGTTCAAGTCCTCCACACAGACCAGACCAAAGCGCTTGGAGAGCCTTGTCGTCACCTGATGCTGCCAGTTCCTGCGCACTTCACCGATGTGCCAATGAAAGCGACTGAGCCGCCTCTTGGCCTTCCACCAGTTACTGCTACCCTTGACCTTTCTGGAGAGTGATCGCGAAATCCTCCGCAGCCTGACGATATTTCGCTTTAGCGGCTGCGGAGGAGCGATCTTTTCTCCCGTGGAGAGGGTAAGGGCTGACGACAGGCCGAGGTCCACCCCTACAGCGGGCAAGGCTTGGTTTTCGCCTTGGCAGTTTTGCTGCGCTGTCTGCCCGCCTTTGGAATGGACCTCGGTTTTCACTTCAACCGTCACCGACAAAAACCACCGGCCACCCTCAAAGCGCAGGATTGCCGACTTCGGAACGCCGTCGAAGCGCAATTCCTCAAACGTGGTCACGCGCCCGATCTTCGGGAGCCTGACCGACTTACCCAGAAACTCGAAGGTCCCGGGGCCATTGTCAAGTCGGGCCGACTGTTTTGTGTCGCTGCGCTTCTTAAACCTCGGGTAGCGGGCCTGTTTCTTGAAGAACCGGCTGTACGCGTCTCCGACGTTTTTGACGGCTTGCTGCACGACCGACTTCGGGACTTCGAGCATCCACGGCCACTCTGCGCGCTTACGGGCGTTGATCTCGCGACGCAGGGCACATTCGCTGGGCTTCTTGCCTGAACGATACTGAGACTTCCATTCGCCCAAGGCGAGGTTGTAGGCGAAACGCGCCGTTCCGACACAGCGGCGGAAGAACTCTTCCTGCCGAGTGTTGGGTCGGAGGCGTATCTTGTGTCCAGCCAACTTCATTTCTTTTCGCTCTCTCTCATGGCTTCAAGTGTCCGCGCTTGTCAACATAATCGTCAGCAGCTGACTACCCCCTTTTCTTATCGTCCCGTGTCGTGCGCTCATTTACGCTTTCCACGACCTGGTTTTCGTTGCTTGCGTTTGGGGCGAAGCAACACAATCCTCCTTGAGCCGTCTTTGCTCCTGGCGATCGTCGTTTCCGTGTATCGCCGGCCCTCCTCATCGAGCAGCGGCGTCCGGCGAAATATCGGGTGTGGACTCAACGTGACCGGATCGCCTCCGAAGCGCCACGCTCCCCCCAGTTTTCCAACGACCGTCGTCGACCGCTTTCCCATTTTCAGAGTCCTCCCGATCACATCGGGACGTAGGTGTAGGGCACGCCCAGCGCGGCCAGCAGATACTTCACATTTCGCGTTCCGGTAGTGAACGCGGGGAGCCACTTCTCTTCCTCCGCGGGATAGGGGCGCTCGATTGAAAGAAGGTCTTTTTCCGTCGAGAGCCGGCCGTTGACCGGCCACGACTCGAAAAACTGCTCGGGCGTCCCGTCCAGCAGCAGCTGGACCGCGCCCCCGTCGTCGCATCGTCCGACGACCGTCAGGCCGTCGCGCTTGCACATCCTTCCGAAGCGGCCGCCCAAGGTGGCCCCCGAGGGAAGCGCGCCGGGCGCGTAGAGCCTTTGTATCACGCTCCTGGCGGCGTCGACGACGGCCCCCCTCCGAAGCGCCTGTATGTAGCTGGTCGCCTCCCCGTGGTCGCGGGTGGGCTCCAAGAAGTCCGGGCCTTTCCACTTCCTCCCGTCTTCGGCGTCCTCCATGTACTCCAGCAACAGCTTCGGTCTCGGAAGTTCGGACGCCACTTCAAACGATACCGGACCGGCGCCTTTCAGCGACCCGACCATGTAGACCTGGCGCTCATCGATGGGCGTCGTGTGCCAGAGCAGGTGCTCCGAGTACCAGTCGATCCGCTCAAAGAGACCCGTGTCGTGCCACGCCTTCAGTATCGCCGGGACCTCGATGAGCTCCTGGACCCACGCCACGACGTGGCCCGGAAGCGAGTCGCGGTGGGCCACTTTCTTGAGCGCGAACGTCGTGGCGAGACCGTTGGCCGTGGCCCATAGGTCGCAGCCCAGTTCGTCGTCCGTCAGTTTGAACGGGAAGGCCGACGGGTCCCCGTAGAAGGGCAGCTTACCCTCGTAGTTTGCCTTGAGCATCCAGTCGATGACCGTTCCGTAGATGTCCATCGCCCAGGCGATATCGACGCCCGAGAACCTCACTGCGAGGTCCAGCCCGATGTTCGGGTAGAGCAGTGCGCAGCGCGCCATCTTTACAATCCTTTCTTCCGGTAGACCTGGTCCCGCTTCCAGAACGTGCTGTTCCTGACCGTGGCGCGATCCGCATCGCTGAGGTCGCGGTACCAGAACTGGGGCCTCGGGGAGTAGAACTCCGTATTGTCAAGAAAATCACCGTTCGGCGTCGTCTGCCCGATCGCGATCTTGTCCGTCGCGTTTTTGGCCCCAGAAGTGAGTAGTAAATACACCTCTCTTTCCCTGCAGCCGGGACAGGATATCGTCTCCATGATCTCACGGAAAAGGTCCGTCAAACCCGCGTCCACCTCCCAGTCGGATTCCTTTTCACCCACGGTTATACTCCTTTTTTCAGGCACTCCGGGCACAGGGTCACGTCTTCTGAGTTGTAAAGGCGCTCCATCAGCCAACCGTCACCAGCGACGCGTATGCGTCCGATACCGAGCTTCGCGGGGAAGCTCGCGATGTCGACCTCCCCGCAGCGATCGCAGCGCACGCGCTGCGGTTGAAGCTGCCTGAAGAGGGATAGCGCTTCCTCCCGGTTTTCCGTCTGCATCTTTTCCTCGCCGTGGAAGGAGACCGTGTACACGGCCAGACCGTCCTCGCTGGAGGATAGGAGCACGCGGATGTTGTTTTTTTCCTCAATCACCTTCACGGCTTCTTCCTCGTCCTCACCCGCTTGAACCGTACCATACCGCCCTTCTCCTCGACGCGTCGGTAAGCTCCAAAATGCGCTCACAGGCCCTCACGCCAGCGGCGCGTACCGAATCGTACTTCCGCGCCTTGTAAACGCAGGCCTTACAGACTCCGACCCTGACATCGGGCGATTCGTAGCTGACCTCAAACGCCCCAACCTTCCCACAAATCATGCAACTCATGCTCTATCCCTCCCTATTCGCTCCAGTTCGGCTACGATCAATGCTCCCGCAATCACAAGGCATCGCTTGTAGCTGTGTTTTTTTCGTCCGTCATAACCCGGTCCCCAGGGGAAACAGTCTTTGAACCCAACACCGTCCGCTAGGTCCGTCTTGAGGTAGATCGGATACGGGGCCATGGCATAGGCTGCCGCTGCGGCTGCCAGTTCACCGCCATCGTGCCTGTCGTCGTGTTCTTCGCTGAAACCCTCTTTCTCGACTTGCCGCGTTCGCTCTGCCAAAATCTCGCCAATGACCTCTTCGGTGCGCGCCCGTCGTGTTTTGGAAGTCATAAGTCAAATTCTCCCTTCGCATCGTGCGTACAGCTAAGAATGTCTGCCTTTCCCATCACACCCTCTTGGTCGGCCCGGAGTCCAGTTCGTAGCGCGCGAGTAAATCCTCGCGCGGCGCGTAGACCGGATTACCAAACACGGCGTTACCGCTCCGGGCGACGCCGCTGATCACAATCCAGGTCCAGTCGGTCCGGAGTGGCTCCTTGAGAAAAACGATGAGCCCCACGCGCTGCACCGTCTTTCCCTCCTGCGTGGTTCCTTCCGGTCCATAGGCCCACAGGGCTTCGGGATCGACGGTGTTGGCCGCGTGGCTGGCTCTCATCATGTAGGTGCCCCGCTCCGTTACCGGAGACGGCTCGAAGACCCGGATGTTCTTCTTGCCGTCGGCGTCCACGTCCACCGGTCTGAGAATCTCGACGCCAACGCCTACCTTGTACTGGCGGATGCCTGTCTCCATCGTCATCACAGTGCCTTTCTGATCTGTTCCAGTGCCTTGTCCGCAGCCTCTTTCGGGCCTTCCGTCGTGTCCAGCCTGACAACGTCATGAAGTTCGGCGTAATAGCCGATGGCGCGGTCCAGGACGCCCTGGCTGTAGTTTCTGGTGTGGGCCCCCACGCGTTCCCTGAGGATGTCCTCCTTCGACTCGACGATGAAAATCAACTCCGGCTGCCGGGCCTCCAGGGACTGCACACACTGCCACGCTAAGGTGATCGGGATCACGGGGCTGTAGCTCGCGATGGCCGGTATCCTGATCGTAGGGTGGCCCGTGAGGATCAACCTGCTCTTTTCTCCGGTCTCTTCGGCTTTGTTGACGACCTCGACGACCTCGGCCAAAGCGCCGACCGTGCGGTAGAACTCGGGGAGCGAAAAGGGATGGAGATCGTCCTCGTTACCGGCGTCGTAATCGATATGGCCGAAGGAGCCACTGTCACCAACCTGAAGCGAGCTCCAGACGATGTTGCTGACGACCTTGTGGAGACTTCTTGGACATCCGGCGATCACGAAGTGTCTACTCTTCATTTCGGGTTCCGTTCCTTTTCGCGTCGGAAACGAGATTAGCAGTTTCCACGCCCTTGTCACGACTCTTTTAGCACGAGCTCCTCACCAACTCCGGCATCTTGACCTTCCTCTTGTAGTCCGGCTCGTAGGTGACAAGGTTCTTGTTGGCGTCGTTGAACTCTTTCAAGGCGTCCTTCAGCGAGTCAGGGACGACCACGTCGTCGTGCATGTCCTCGTAGCCCTCTTCGGCAAGCATCTCGACTAAATCGTCGGCGTCCACCTGGCGCGGGGGCCGCACCATGCAGGCGAGCACAAACTCGGGGTACTCGTCCCGGCCCCGGTCGCCGGAATCGATCTCGTCCTGCCACCACTCGGCCATCTCATCGATATCCTGCGCGTACCCGTCGTTGGGTCCTCCCTGCTCGCAGAAGACGAAACCTTCGTGGTCCGTCACCACCCGGGCCGAGGCGAGCTGGGCCTCGTGTCTTTTCCGGTATGCGGACATCATGCACTCGTAGTGGTGGTAGTTCTCCCCTTTCGGGAGTTCCTTACCGCAGTACGAGCAGAGGCAGCACTGCCCGGCGTCGTGCTCGTTCGGCCAGACGCGCCTGCATTTTGAACAGAAGAAGACGCCCGCCGGCTCGATCCGTTCGCCGTGCCCGGCCGGTTTAGCGACCAGCAGTTCCACGGGGTTCATGGATGCTCCTTTCTTTCAGCGCCTCAACGCACTGTCCCATATGGATGCGAACGGCCCGAAGTTCAACCACGATGCAGATCAGGCAAGCGCAGATCGCCCCGAGGATGAGTTGCATGAAGCACCCATTCAGTTCTTGTTTAGGCTTACCCATCAATCCTCCTTTTTGTCGGCTTCCCGCAGCTCCTGGCGGATTTCCATCCAGAGTTGGCCCAGCATGTTCTTGCCGTCCCTGTTTGGTCCCCATCCCCAAAAATCGTCACGCCACGAGTTCTCCACGATCTCCCGGCCCCCCGTCTCTAGGAGCTTCCTGCGCACGTACTCGTGCTGAAGCGCCTTGGTGCGTAGAATGCCCTTCATGATCCAGACCTTGTTGTGATCCCAGTCGTGGCGCTTGAGCGTGTCATTTTCCCTCGCGAGCCGGAACGCGTCGTGCGCTGACGGCGCTCCCGCTATCGCGATACGAAGCACGTCGCGGCACGCCGGAAACTTCTCCCACTGGTAGGCATGCTCGCTCGTCGGGAACACAAGGCCCCGGTACCCGAGCCGGAAGGCGCTGAAGTTGCTCAGTACGTAGAATTCCTGCTCGTAGAAGAAGACCTGGTTGTTCGTGTCAAGCCCGTGTGGCATTCCTGCCTCCTTTTTTTATCGTTTTATCCCCTGTACCGCTGCACGCGAATCGTGAGCGGCTTACAGCGCTCAAAGCACCGCTTGCAATACCGGGCCACCGCCGTCGCCCTTTTTATTGCCTCCGCGCTGCCCCCTGGCAACGGCTGTGGATAATTGAAGTCTTTCAGGAGTAGCCTGAGCTTTTTGAGTAGCCTGATCCGGTCCAGCTCACAGGTTGGTCTTGCGTACCAGCAGAACCCCGACTTCACACATTTACGGTGCTGCGTTACGCTGCAGGCGTCCACCTGGATCGTGTATCCGCTCCTGCGCCCGATGACCGGAGGAAACGCCGTGAAGCCCTCCACCACCTCTTCCTTAATTGCCTGCGACATCTTACCTCTCCTCTCCGGTGATGCGTTCAATCGGTAGCCCGGTCACTACCTCGACCGCCGCTAAGATTGCTTTTATTTCCTTTTCTCGCGCGGGACCAGTGTGAGGCTGATCCCGACGCCCAGACGCGCCTCAAACTTCGGGAACCCGGCGTGCCACTTGACCTCGGCACCCACGTCGGGAACCGTCTCAGGAATCGTGATCGTGCTGCCTTTTACCTTGCGCGGGTTTTTCGACGACCACCTGAGCAAGGGCGCCCAGTGCAGCACCAGCCTCTCCTCCCAATCGGAGTTCGACGATATCGCCAGAAACGGGCACGATACTGGCGGCGCATCCCTGTGGCCGAACAGGGAAAGGAAGTCGCGCTCGCTGGTCCCCTCATCGGCGGCCAGGAAGGTGTCAAAGAAGATGCCCGGGTGCTTCCCCAGCCTCACAACGGGAAACGCGGCCACGTCGGCCTCGGGAACCGCTCTGGCACGGACCGTGATCGTCGGAAAGAACGCCCTTACCGGCGGCTCCTGTAGCCGGAAGCCCCTCATCTCGAGCGCCTCCTCGATCTGGCGGATCGCGACCTTGCCGATCCCGCGTATGGCGTAGAGTTGGTTGTGGTTCATTTCCGCGAGCTTGCTGTAGCACGTGATGCGCTTATTGCGCAAGGCCTCGACCACGGGCGGCGGCAACTCGCCCTTTACGATTGGTATGATTGAAAGCATTTCGGCTGACGGCTTGATGGTTTTCATGTTCCGTTCCTTTCACTTCGGTTCCGTAGACGTAGACCTTACTCATGCCTCGCCCTCCTTGACGTGTTCAAACCGGAGTACATACGGCCTAAGACTTGGGCCACCCATGCGCTCGATGTAGTCCTCGCGGTTTTTCCAGTACCGCCGGCCGCCCTCACGCCGGAAGCTGTCCTGGCTCATGTCACCCAGACGCTGCTTGCGGCAGAAGACCACGCGAGCTGGGTGTATCCGCTTGCCGCCAGCGCGGAAGTCCTTGGTGACGCCCATGAAGAGCGTTCCCGGCTTAAACTTCTTCGCGTGGGCTTCCTTCCAGAAGCGTCTCGTCTCGGTCTTGGACTCATCCGCGAAGGCGTCGGACGTCCATGCAAAAGACACGTGAAGCATGACCCCTCCTTACGTTGCCTGTACCCCGATGTCCTCCAAAATTACGCGCTGCGCGCAGAGCAGGCACCGGTCCTCGCTGAGCAGCTCGTGCGTTTCGGGATCGCGCTGGACGCACAACACGCCGATCTTGCAGGCGGGGCAGTCCGAGCGAAACTCGCTGTTATCGCTGCACTTCTCCAAATCCGCGTGCCGGACACGGATCGGAGCCGCATCCCTGTTTATCGCGGTGAGTTCGTCGGCCTTTCGGTAGTCCTCCTCAACGGTCACAGCTTTGGCTGACTCCATCAGATCATGGAGGATCGAGGAATATTCCTCGTAGCCTTCCTTCGACATGTACCATGCGCGCGTCTTCTTGTCGCGTTCCTTGCATTCCTCTTCCATTTTTCGCGCGGCGCGGCCCAGCAAAAACCCAATCATTCCTCCGAAGACCGCGACAACACCGAAAACAGCCGGATCGACAGTAACCATTAGGTGCGACGCTCCTTTCTTTCCAGAGTTCTCTTGCACGCGCGTCCGTTCAGCGCATCGACGTTGTTCTTCCTGCGCCTTTCCTCGCGCTGTTTCCTGCGCAGGTAACGCGCTTGTTTCATGGCCGCGCGTCCGATCGAAGGCACGATCGCGCACAGGGGGATCATGACCTCGCAAGCCCCGTCCGCATCGAGTGGTTTCCCGACGCCGTAGGAGACGATCTCCAAGAAGGAGGCCGCGTGCTTCGCGAGTTGATCGAGGTCCTCTATCATCACCGGCTCGCAGACCGCCAGCACGAGCGCGATCTCCTCACTCATGTCCTGCTCGCACTGGAGGCGGTTGTTGAGGTATATCCCGAAGGCGGTGTGGTGCGCCGTGGGGACGACCTCGCGGAAGCGTGCGGTTCCAAGCTGCACGCGCCAGCACTCCTTTGCCCGCTCTGCTCTCAATGCTTCCGTCTCACTCATCTTGTCTACGCTCCTGAACCGTTCTCTGGCCCCAGTGGCGCCTGGGGTTCCCGCACATCCAGCAACTGCACTTCGCGGCGTGGTCGGCCGTCTTCACGCGCAGTTCTTTCGGCAGCCAGAACAGTTTAGCTGCGCGACGGCGGCGGTGAATGGTTCTTCGGTGACCCATCAGTTTGTCCCCGCCAGGCCCCTGGCCTTCAACTCTCGGCACGCCCCCTCCATAAGTCTTTCGAGGTCCTCAACAACTTCCGTATTCTGGCTCCGCAGCGCGAAGGCCGCGATCATCCCGCAGATGAACGGTACTGACGCTGGATGCACCGCCCCTGGCGGCGCGACCAGGACCGAGACAACGAAGGCCCCGGTCCTTTGATTTTCCTTCAACGGACGGAGTGAATCCCCGTGGAGCCGGAACATCTCCCTCGGAATTTCCACGGTCACCTCCCTAAAGCCGTGGACGCGCTCGAAGCCCTTGAGCCGCTCGGCCAGTTCGACGATAACCCCGAGCTTTTTAGCTGGCTTCATCCATCTTCCCCCCTTCCGTTTCCGTCTTCCGCAAAACCTCCTTCGTCGCCTTCTGGAGCTGGCGCACGTAGGCCATCAGGCGTTCCCCATCCTGCTGGCTGAGCACGCACATACTCTTGAATATGGGGCGCCCGTTGATCCCCTTTTCTGAAGCCCTATCAAGGTACTCGTAAAGCACGGTGATTTGATTCTCCGAGCACCACTTCAACAGGTCCGGGCCGCCCAGCGCAAGCGGCATGAAAATCATCGGAAGGAGATCGGCCTCCTTCTCGTCCAGCGATAGCGACGAAAAGGCGTGACCGCTAATGATCTCCACGGCCAGGGCTTTAAGGTCG
>Ga0180434_10001014_pt1 | contig 41095 bp, 38 predicted proteins | sample SS_ome_7_FD_132453 | JGI IMG/M metagenome (GOLD analysis project Ga0180434, IMG submission 132453) | Hypersaline lake sediment archaeal communities from the Salton Sea, California, USA - SS_1_D_2 metaG | ecosystem: Environmental > Aquatic > Non-marine Saline and Alkaline > Hypersaline >... | reverse complement strand
GAAATCCGCATCGGCACGGACGGCGTGGTACTCAGTAAACAGGGACGCTCGGCGGTGTACCTGCCCCAGGTTGCACCGGAACAAGGCTGGGACCTGGAGCAAACGCTGACACACCTGTCACAAAAGGCGGGGCTGCCGCCGGATGCGTGGAAAAAAGATGCCAACTTTCTTGTTTTTCAAGCGGTTGTTTTCGGTGAGCAAGAATGAGATTCAGTCGCACTTTTCTCACATTCAGTTACGGCCTGTTCACCATCGCCGCCCAGGCTTTGCTCTTTCGCGAGTTCATCACCACGTTCGAGGGCAACGACATCAGTGTGGGGATTTTCTTTGCTTCCTGGCTTTTATGGGTGGCGATGGGAGCAACATTAGTCTACCGCATACGGAGTCTGGCGGCCCGGTTGCTCGACAACATTGAATTTGTGCTTCTTGCCTTCCTGCCGGCCTTTGTCTTGGAGTGGTTGTTGATCGTTCAGGCTCGCGAGATAGCGGGCATCGAAGCGTACACGTTATGGTCTATTCGAGATATGGTTGTCTTATCATTCCTGGTCAACGCACCGGTCAGCTTCATTACCGGCGCTTTCTTCCCTGTCGCTTGCCGGTGGATTCAACAAGACACAGAGTATGCCGTCGCCCGCGTCTATATCATCGAGGCGGCAGGCAGCTTTCTTGGTGGACTGGGCGCGACGCTGCTCTTAGGACTCAGCATAAGCGCCGCGAGCATCTTCTTCGGACTTGCGCTTGTTTTGTCTCTATCGGCAGCGTGGGTACAGCTTGCGAAGGCAAGGCAACTGTGGAAAGCAGGCGCGCCGATCTTTAGCCCGCGTGTTCTGGGGCTGCCGCTGGTTACCGCCCTGCTGCCCGCTTGCATCCTGTATGGCTTGGGCGCCGGAGCTGACGAGTATTTGATGCAGCGCATTCGGGTGATGAAATGGACGAAGTTGCTTCCTAAAGAGGCGTTGACGGGTTCATTTCAAACGCCGCAAGCCGAGTACCTTTATGGCATGTATCGCGATCAGTGGGTGGTAGTTCGCGAAGGCAGCGTTTGCGAGGCGCTGCCGGATGAGACCACCGCCGGCCAAATCGCAGCTACCGTTCTCTGCCAGAACCCCAAGGCCAAAAGATTCTTCGTGGTTGGGTCGGGTTTGGGACTCTGCCGGAAACTGCTCAAACTGCCGCAGTGCGAAGAGGCCACCTGGGCACACAGTGACACAGAATACGTACAGAAGGTAAACACGTTCATACCCAGCGAGCTTAGAATCACCGACGATAGGTTTCATCCGCTAACCGGCGACGCTCGTGTGTTCCTAACAGAGAAGAAAAACTCTTACGACATTGTGGTGCTGAATCTGCCGGAGGCGACCAGCTCGGTTTTGAATCGGTATTACACGCTTGAATTCTACCGACAGGCCAAAGAAGCCCTCAAGCCAGACGGAGTCTTAGCCGTCCGCGTAGCGGGCGGCGAAAACATCATGGGCACCGAGCTGGTCAACCTTGGCGCCTCGACGAAATTAACCCTGCAGAGAGTCTTCTCCAGGCTCGTTCTCACGCCCGGTGAGGAGACCTGGTTTCTGGTGTCGGACTCGGAGAACCTTACCGGCGAACCGGGAACGTTGCGGGACCGTTTTGCAACAATAGACAAAGCAAATCTGGTTTTTTCTCCACAGGCTCTGCTGTCGGTGTATTTACCCGACCGGGCCGCCACGGCCTTGAAAAACTACGCCGCCGCGGATTTGCCAAAGCACATGCTAATCAATAGCGACAGCAGGCCGCTGACGCATTTGTACAGCCTATTGCTCGCTGCAAAACAATCCGGAGCGCCGGTCGCGAGAATCGCCAAGCAGTTGGCGGTAGCAGGCCCGCTTGCCTACCTGGCCCCCATTCTGGTCGTCATAGCGCTGCGGATCATTTACATTTTCAAAACGCCTACACACCGAGGCACGCCAAATTCGGTGCAAATAGTAGCATCAAGTTTTGACAGCATGTTTTTGATTTTTTCGGCAGGACTGGTCGGAATCGGGGCAGTCATCGTGCTGATGTATCTATATCAAACGCGCTTTGGCTCGCTGTACCTGCACATAGGCATTATCTCATCTTTGTTCATGGTTGGCCTGACCGTCGGAGCGATGGCGTTTTCTCACCTAGTCAAGAGGCCGGCGAAGACTTCGCGCGTGACACATTCACATGCACTGCTGCTTGCATTGATAACGGTACATGTACTCATTCTTGCTGCCATTGGCTATTTGCCCGCGGATCAACAAACGCACCCGATATTTGCAGTCGCATTTGTTCTGTGCGGCTTTTGCGCCGGCGGCTACTTTCCTCTGGCTGCTGAGCAGCTCACCAGCTCTGGCTACGAGACCGGGCAAATCGGCAGTAAGCTGGAAACCGCCGACCACATCGGCGCCTCAGCCGGGGGACTGCTTACGGGCCTTGCCCTGGTGCCGGTACTGGGCGCGACTTCCACGATGCTGGTATTCATCGGGCTGCTTGTGGCCAATACACCTCTAATTGGGCTTCGGGTACGCGAGCCGGCACGAGTAGCAGCTCGCGTGACAAGCGCCAGATATAGATTACAGACGCTGGGATATGTCCTGCTCGGCGTCGGCGCATCCGTCATTCTCTGCTCGAATCTTCTTGCCGCAGCGGGCGAAAAGCTAAGGCCCTCACTGCCGCCATCTGCAGCGCAGGCACTGGCAGGCGAATCGCGCCTCGAACCGGCATCGACGGTTGTCGGCGAGAGCGGCCGAAAGATGAATTACTTCGACGTTTACGGCACGGAAAGCGACGGTGAGGAGAAACCGGCCGGCTATATCTTTAGTTCCGAGGATCTTGCGCCGGAAGTGCGCGGCTTCGGCGGAAAGATGAACCTCGCTATCTACGTGGATCCCAACGGCACATTGCGTGACTTCCATATCCTGCGGTCGAATGAGACGCCGGTTTACCTTGAGCTTCTGGATGACTGGCGCGGCCGCCTGGATGGACACGTGCTCTTCCGGCCTGAGCCGTTTGGCGATGTGGACGCGGTCACGGGGGCGACGATAAGCTGTGAAGCAATCCTTTCCGCATTGCAGAAATCGGGGCAGCGATTTGCCGCAGAAGTCCTCGGCCAAGAAATGCAAGCAGCGTCCGGCGGGCAAACAAAATGGGCCGGCCTTGGCACCGACATCCGGGGTATATACTTGGGCGGAGCGTTTATCATTTCTTTGATTGTCATCTATCGCGGCGGATTCTACAGCAGAATAGCCGTACTTGTGTTGAACCTTGTGATCGGCGGCATCATTCTAAATGCCCAATACTCCGCCGAGCAGATAGCGAGCATATTATCTTTTCACGTTCCGGCAGCAGGATTGACCGGGACATTTTTGCTGGTTATCGGCGTGCCGATACTCGCGGCGCTGTTCGGCAACATGTATTGCGGCTACATCTGTCCCTTTGGGGCGGCGCAAGAGCTGCTCGGCTATGCCGTCCCCCGCAGGTCCAAACAGGCGCCGGCGGTCGAGACCATGCAGAAGGCACGGTTCGTCAAGTACGCAGTGCTGTTTGTGCTCATACTGGCGTTCTTCCTATCAAGAAACCGAACCACGTTAGCAGCGGACCCGCTTATTTCAGTTTTCAATCCGCGGTTCTGGCAGGTGACAATCGTGCTAATGCTGGTGGTGGCTCTGATCGGCTCGGTTTTCTATACCCGCTTTTGGTGCAGGTATTTGTGCCCCGTCGGCGCTTTTCTATCGCTCTTCAATAACGTAATCCTGTTGAAGCGATATCTGCCGAAAAAGAGATTCGGAAAGTGTGAGTTCGGGCTTAGGCCGAACGACCAGATGGATTGCATCTACTGTGACAGATGCCGCTACCCGGCAAAACAACGTTTGCCGCGTCCGGCTCACCAACAAGCAGGCGCGATGTCACGGTCTTTTCTTCTTGGCGTAGTCGTGATAGGGATACTCGTATCGGCGGTTTCAGTCAAAAAATGGGCGCAAGTTACCGGTGCGGGAATCAAAGCACAGCCGACGCCGGCATCCTCAGCAGGCCAGGTACGAGATGTGGATATGGACCGCATCCGCAAAATGATTGAGCAAAACAGACTTTCGGACAGAGAAGCAGAATTCTATAAGAAGATCGAGTAGACCGGCAGCGGTCTTCACCGCCGGAAATAATTGATAAGCCACAGCACAAGTGTCAGGATAACGGAAATTAAGATACAGCTTACAATGGGAATATAGACACGCCAATTCCGGGAGCCGAATTGCAGGTCGCCCGGAAGTCTGAACAGTCCAACCTTGCCCAGAAGCATCACAAGCACGCCCACAATAGCGATAAAAATGCCAGCCAGAACCAGCCATTTGCCAAATTGTTGCGGGCCAAAACCCATAGCGCGCTCTCGATGTAACGGTTGTATATTTCGAGAATATAGATTGCAGTAACCCGTTAGCGGTTGGGTGCGATGCGCACTGACCTACTTCTTGGTGAATCTGACGTCAGGTAGTCCACGTAAGTCTGCGTCTTGTGTCCAGAGGGTGGCGCCAAACGCCCGGGCTGTAGCAAGTATAAGACAATCCGCCATAGGCAATTTCATTTCCGCGCTGAGTTTGGCGGCATCCATCGCGATAGGCGAGGTAACATCTACAACGCCAGCCTGCTGCATCAGAGCAACAGCCTGCAGAGCAGCATCCTCACCTCGCTGCTGAAAAACCCTCTTGAAAACCTCGTAGATATTGATAGTCGATATAAGGAGGTTCTCTGTATCCTCAAGAGCCGGTGCAAAAAACTTGGCGTTCTGACCATCGGCAAAATACTCCAGCCAGCCCGAAGAATCCACAAGATTCATATCCGATCCTTGTGACGTTTCACGTCAGTCTTAATGCCCTTGAGAAACCCTTTCATGCTCTTTATATTCTGCAGGAGGACGAACTCAATACGGTCCGAAAACTGGAGAATCTGCAGCTTCTGCCCTGGTCGGATGCCGAGCCTTTCCCGCACCGCTTTCGGGATTACCACCTGAAACTTTGGCGAAACCGTTACCGTTACCATAAGCCAATTCCTCATTTGAGTGTGCTTTACGTAAACTGTATCGACCATAATTTCGTATGTCAACAGCAAAATGGTCCGCTATCTCATAATAAGTCATTTCTAACCATATTCGGTAATATGGCTGTTTCAAGAATTATCCGAAGTGTTAAAATATGTCCCGTGAGCAAACCGAAATGTGACATCCGAATAGGGACGTCGGGATGGCATTACGACCACTGGGCCGGCGTATTCTATCCTGAAGGCCTGCCGAAGACCAGATGGTTCAGCTATTACTGCCGGCACTTCGACACCGTGGAAATCAACAACACATTCTATCAACTACCCAAGGAGAAGACCTTCAAGGACTGGCACGAGCAAGCCCCGAAGGGCTTTCTCTACACGGTCAAAGCGAACCGCTATATCACGCACCTCAAGCGCTTGAAGGACCCGAAGGAGCCGCTCAAGCGATTCTTCGACCGCGTCAAGCTTTTGCAAAAGAACGTCGGCCCCATCCTGTATCAATTGCCGCCGAACTTCCATAAGAACCTGGACCGGCTGGAGAGCTTCCTGGACGCTCTGCCGAAAGACCGCATCGCCATTTTTGAATTCCGGCACAAAAGCTGGTTTTCCGACGACACGTACGAGCTGCTCGACACATTTGACGCCGGCTTTTGCGTTCACGACATGCCGGATATAGTGCCGCCTCGCGTTGTCACCGGCAGCTCTATTTACGTTCGCTTCCACGGAGCGACCGGTAAATACCAAGGCAACTACCCGAAGCAGACGCTAAAAAAATGGGCACGATGGATCAAGGAACATAGTAACCAGGTCCGCCGCATCTACGCCTATTTCAATAACGACACCCACGGCTACGCCATCGAAAATGCAAAAACGTTAAAAGATCAATTGAGCAACTCGTGAACTCGTGAATTGACTCGGAACACTATCCTGGAGTTGGAAGGGTTTTGTATGAGTGACATATGTGACAAGGAAGAGAACGTCGAATGGATTTTCCAACGCAAAGCGAGAACATATGTTCTCGCTAAGTGCACAATGTGGGAAGCAGAACTCGCCACCGAGGTATATGCAAAAGGCCAGGCAATGGTAGGTCCGAATGATGAACGCAGAAAGGACGTTCCAGCCTTCTTGGGACAACAGGGCATGAACATCCCGCAACGTGACAACCTAATGAGACTGATCGAGGAGGTGTCAAAACGTATGGTCGAGAGACTTGAGGGGTGTGAAAAAGTCTATCCGGCCTCCTTGAATGAGAGCAACCGTGGCCTGCATTTTTGGCTAATACCGAGGAAAAAGGAAGACCAGGAATTCCTTGGAATCGATGGGTTTGTGCTGATCGCTGAATTGCGCAATCATTGGGTTCGCAGAGAAATCCAGAACAAATGGGATATGCCCCCCAAGCCTCAAGATGGGCGAGGCGACCTGAATGCGAGGTGGCAAAAATACGCTGACGAGTACAAGGGAAAGTTCCAGTAGCCCAGTGTTTCCCCTACGTACCACTATTTCAGGTAAGGACGTTTAACCTCCTATTGATGGCGTATTGGCGGGCGGATTGAATCTCTTCAAGCGTGGGCCGGCGGCTTATGAGCGGATAGGAAGAGGCTCTATAGCAGGGACGGTACTGGGCCATCACATTGATGGTCGTGGTTGGGCTGATCTGCTCAGCCAGGAAGTCTATGGTTTCGAAGCTGCCGGCTAAGTTCTCCGGCAAGACCAGGTGCCTTACCAACAGGCCGCGAGTGGCTAAGCCGTTTTCGACTTGCAGGTCGCCGACCTGCCGGTGCATTTCTTTGACTGCTGCGCGGTTTACCTGTGGGTAATCCGGTGCGGCACTTAGCTGCTCGGCCACTTTGGCATCGGCATATTTCATATCCGGCATATAGATATCTACGAAACCCTCGAGCAATTGGAGCGTCTCGACGGAATCGTATCCACCAGTGTTATAGACCGTGGGCAGTGTCAGGCCGGATTTGCGCGCCAGTTCAAGCGCAGCAACAATAGCAGGAATTACGTGTGTCGGCGTCACGAAATTGATGTTGCTGCAGCAGTATCTTTGCAACCGCAACATGGATTGAGCCAGTTGCTCGATGGTCACCTCCTGGCCGTGACGATGATGGCTGATGTCGAAGTTCTGGCAAAAAATGCAGCCCAAGTTGCAGCCGGCAAAGAATATCGTGCCCGAGCCGCCCGAGCCAACCAGCACACTTTCCTCGCCGAAGTGCGGCCCCGCGGAACTTACTACGGACATATCCGCAATGCCGCAGAAGCCGGTTTGTCCCCCGCTGCGGTCCACTTTGCACTGCCGGGGACAAAGCACGCAAGGGCTCATGCGCCGCCATACCTGCTGAATGGTTTCACTGAAGGAATCAAGGTCCATCGGTCGAAATGTCATATTCGCTCAGTCGGTAAGCAAATCCGGCACTACCATCCAGTCAAGCTGCCAGCGGTTTTCCTCCGACCGGCCAAGGCAGACAATGCCGCCCTGCCTAAATGCAACTGCATCGGCTTGCTCGGAGCCGGCCAGAAGCAGCGATGCCAGCTTGCCGAGAAACGGCAGATGCCCGACAATCATGATATCCCGAGCGGAAGAAGAAAGCTCGTCTCTTACGGGCGTGACATCATCCGTCGGTCCAAGACCATCACGAGCAGTCACCTTGCCGGTGACGGTAGTCGCTCCAGCCAAGACCTCTGCAGTCTGGGCAGCGCGTTTTTTGCGACTGTGCCATATCGCACCAACCGATAATCTCAAGGGCTTGATGAACACAGCCATTTTCTGTGCGTCTCGCCAGCCTTGCTCGGCTAGACTGCGTTGCGGATCGACCTCTTTGGAAGCCGCCTTTGCGTGTTGGACAAGATATAGCTTCATTTTGAAGCCTCCCACAAAAACCGCTAATCCCATTATAGAGTTATCTGTCGCGCTTGCAACGAATGATGAACCGGATGCTGGAAGAAAGCGGGATGCATTGCCTGCAACCACCGCCTGCGATTTACCGGCCCAACGAATGTTCTCCATGTTTTGCGTTGCCAAAAGAGCCGGTCTAAAATATACTGGCCCTCAGACAGAACGAGTAAATCCCTCATAAAAACGGCAGAATCAACGGAACAGGAAGGTTGTCTTGCGCATCCATAGAAATAACAGCCAAGACCAAACTGAATACAGTAACCGAACTACCCAATCGCTTGCCGCTGGATTGAAAAGTGGTGACTGTGCGGCAGCTACGGAGCTCGTTGACAGATATTACCGGCAGATTTTCTTGTTCATGAGGCGGCTTGGTCACGATTATCAGGCCAGTGAAGACCTGACGCAGGAAACTTTCCTGCGGGCGTGGTCACACCTGGGGCAGTTGAGAGACGGCAAAGCATTGGAGGGATGGCTGTACAGAATTGCGGGAAACGTCGCGAGATTGCATTGGCGCAAGCGAAAGGACAAGCCCACAAGCAGTATTGAGAGAATCAACACGCCCCACAACGATAAGGCTGCCTCTGATAAAGCAGGAGAAAACGAACAGCTCAGCCGGCTGGACGAGGCGGTCGGCAAGCTGCCCTGGAAATTCAGGCAGGCAATTGTGCTACACTACATGCAGCATTTGACGATTTCCGAAGCGGCCGAGGCAGTAGGTGTCAGAGAAGGCACCTTCAAGAGCAGGCTCAATAGAGCGCTGAATACGCTTAGAAAACGCATCCGTTGAACTGTCTTGGATTTGCAAGAGGCGGTGGCCGAATGAAACAGGAAAAACTGAGTGAGCTATTAGGCGAGTTGGCAGACCGGCAAACTGAGCAACCACGGCCCGGTCTTGCCGAGGAGATAAAGCACGACATCCCGCACCGACTCATGCCGCACAAGCACGGCCTGGATACTATCAACATCATCATAGACTTGCGGATAAACAGGTTAGTGGCGGCGGCGATAATCGTCGCTGCCATGGTCCTGCTGGCACATTTCTTCGCCTACCGGGATTCAGCAGGAAACAGCATCTACCAAGACACCAGGATGCTGGTTGCATATCTGCTCCATGGGGATAAAGACAAAAGCAGCTTGTCGGCGGTGAGAGCCAGATACGAGGGCCTGTTTGAAAAAGGCGAAGAAGCAACCTTTTTGGGCACTGAATCCGACCTGGGCGACAGCAAGGCGGTGTTGTTGCATTGGAAGAGCCCGGATGGGCGGTACAAGGTGATCTTCGGCGATCTGCGCGAGAAAACCATTGATGCCGCGGAGCTAATCAAGGTGCAGGCTCAAATGCTGCAGAAAAGGGCCGCAAAACGGTAATATTGCGGCCGCACGGCAGTTTTTCTTGCTTGCAGTGCGCTGCTGTTTGTAGTACAATACTTTCTGTTCGGGCTTTGCAGAACGTTCTTTCCAGAGGAAATAAAGGGGTCTCCGACCATGAGTAATCGAAAAGCTTTTACACTTATAGAGCTTTTGGTAGTGATTGCCATCATCGCCATATTGATGTCTATCCTAATGCCGGCCCTTGCACGGGTGAAAAAGCAGGCCCAGTCGGTCGCCTGTCAAGCGCGGTTGAAAGAGTGGGGGCTCTTGTTCAAGCTGTATACGGATGACTACGACGGCTATTTCAACGAGGGTTGGGGATATGCAGATCACCACCCCGGCGGCAGCGGAGAAATGGGGTTATTTCTGAATGCTCTGCGGGCCTATTATAAGGATAACTGGGACATGCTTCTGTGTCCAACGGCGACTAGAGTCATGGAGAGCGCTTCCGACTGGGGCACGTTTAAGGCCGCCTACCGGGATGTTGACCTACCCGGCGGGGGAGAGCACAGATATGTCTTCAGCTATGGCATAAACTCCTGGACGAATTACATGGTCGAGAACCGTGGGGCTCGCCTAGCAGAGTGGTTCTGGAAGAACGTTCAGAGCGCCAAGAATCTCAATAACATACCCGTTTTTGCGGATGCCACATGGCACGATGCTTGGCCACGCCATACCGACAGCCCGACCCCGTATCCAGATGCTTTCGGGATTATGGATCAGGGCACGGAGGGCGAGATAAACCATTTCTGCATCAACCGACACGATGGGTTTGTGAACTTCCTGTTTATGGATTGGTCGGTCAGGAAGGTGGGACTGAAGGAGCTGTGGACGTTGAAGTGGCATCGCGCTTTTGAGACCGCAGGGCCGTGGACCACGGCCGGGGGCGTCGCTCCCAGCGATTGGCCGCAATGGTTGAGACGATTCAAAGATTACTAACGTACTATCGCAGAAGAAGGGTCAGCTATTAGAGGCTGGCCTTTTGTATTTGTGCAATAGCTGGCTTGACCAATTGCGGCAGTGGAACCCGGCTTCAATAGATGATGTTTGTGGCCTCCTCGATGCTTCGTACCGCTTCTGTGACGTCAGAAGTGTCGGACACATAGCCGTCAAAACCCTTCTGTAACAGGGCCCGCAACTCGGAATCCGTCAACGTTCCGGTGAGGGCTATGATCTTGGTCGTCTGTAAATCCTCATCAGCGCGAATGCTTCTGCAAATGGCTGTGGCGTCAATGTCTTTGGCCAAGAGGTTGATCAGCAACACGTGAGGATTGAACTTAGGAACGGTCAGCCCTGTTTCAAAGCTGCTGTGAACGGTCTGCACTTCGTAGTCTGCTCTCGTCCGTAACGCATCGGCTAATGCCGAAGCCGACTCGCGGTCGCTGTCCACCAGAAGCACGCGGATCTTGCCGACGGGCAGCGATGCCGCGGGTATATTGTGTGTCTTCATGAAACGAATGAGCTCGTTGAGCGGTATCCGCCGGTCCTTGCTGCCGGGTATGCGATATCCCTTGAGCTGGCCGGTATCGAACCACTTCGAGACCGTTCGGGGAGCCACATTACATATCTTAGCCACATCGCCCGTGGTCAAAACGTTTTTGCCTTTTGCCATCTTCCCATTCCCGTGAATTTCATTTCTGAATGTCGTATCCTTCTTCGGCCTCAAATATCAGGTTGTTTAGTGGAGAAATGATGAATTGCACTCGTTATGCGATAATCATCGCATCCTACAAGCCGGAAGTCCCATAATGGGGACTTCGGTGTCCGCGGATAATAGGCGTGTCGAAAATGGTTTTTGAGTTCACGGTGATAGGCAATATAATCCATCGAGAAGTCAAACTTGCTTTCTGTTTGCCGGAGACCACCTGATGGTGATACATTTATCGCGACCGGACATTACGGAAAAGGAACTCGAAGCTGTCTGTGAAGTTCTGCGAGGCCCGAACCTCTCGCTGGGACCAAAGGTGGCGGAATTCGAGGAGGCTTTCTCCCAATATATGGGCAGGAAACGCGCCGTCGCGGTCAACAGCGGCACGAGCGGCCTCTTCCTGTCGTTGTTGGCACTGGATATCGGGCCGGGCGATGAGGTGATCACCACGCCATTTACCTTCGTCGCTTCGGCAACATGCATTATGATGACCGGTGCCAAGCCCGTCTTCGTGGATATCAATCCTCATACCCTGAACATGGATGCAGAGAAGACGGAGGCAGCAGTTACTTCCAAGACCAAGGCCATACTGCCCGTGGAGATTTTTGGCAATCCGGCCGGCCTGGACGAGATCTGTCGGGTCGCTGAGAAGCACAACTTGATAGTGGTCGAAGATGCCTGCGAGGCCCTGGGCTCGGCTCTAAACGGCCAAAAGGCAGGCACATTCGGCACGATGAGTGTTTTCGGCTTCTACCCGAACAAGCAGATAACCACCGGCGAAGGCGGTATGGTCGTCACCGACCGGGATGACTGGGCCGATGCCTGCATTTGCCTGCGCAATCAGGGCAGAGCAAAAGGCGACACGTGGTTGAAGCATGAGCGCCTGGGCTACAACTTTCGGCTCAGTGACATCAACTGTGCTCTCGGGATTGCGCAGCTCACCAGAATCGACGAGATCAAAGCGAAAAGACAACAGGTTGCCCGATGGTACCAACAAATGTTGGCGGATGAGGACAGGCTGACTGTGCCGGTTGAAGACGACGGTTGCGATACAAGCTGGTTCGTTTTTGTTGTGCGTTTGGCCGACAAGGCCGCCGTCGTGCAGCGCGACAGTATCCTCGAGGAAATGAAGAAGCGAAACATCCAGGTCAGCAACTATTTTCCGCCCGTGCACCTCCAGCCCTTTATCGCCAGGCAATTCGGCTACCAGCAAGGCGACTTTCCAATCACGGAAGCCGCAGGCAAGAGCACCATCGCCCTGCCATTTTACAACAATTTGAGCAAGGATCATGTCGCGATGGTCTGCCGGACCCTGAAGGAAGTCTTGGATCTGAGCCTGCCGGCCAAGTAGGTCTCAGCTTTGCAGAGCACACCCACGTGGGGGCCCGTGGTCCGCTATCGTTTCATAACTGATAATAAGGGTCGTTTGGCCTATGCGAGTAGCAATTTGAGGCACCTGGAAAGAGTGACAAACCTGCTCACCAGTGCATTTTGCGTTTGGCAAACACAACTTTTTATACTAATTATTTACTAGAGACACTTGCCAAGGATGGGGGGAGAATGGCCGATAACAATATTCCTCGCGGAAGGGGGCAACTCAGATGACGGCTTGGAGAAGTAAGCTTGTATTTGTGCTGATAGTCTACTTTGCCGGCTTTGCAACCGCAATTTACACGCTGGCACCTGCACCGCAGGAAAAGAGCCGCCAGAATGGCCAAGAAAGTTTTGCCTCAGCCGCGCTCAAATCAGATGAACTCGCCAAATCCTTCAACAAAGGAATGCACAAGTGTATCGATTTTAGCAAAGAGTGCGCTTTGCGCGCGGCCAAACGGATCAAACAGGAACTTAACGAGGTGAACCGCCAGGAAGACAGCTAAGCCGCAGCGAAACCGCTTAGCGTTCTATTCTTCATCGCTGACATAAACAAGGAAAGCAAAATAGTGGGGGTGCGTATGTCACAAGTCTAGGCCGTGGGTAGCCGGGCCCACGGCCCTTTATTTTTTGCGTGGCACACTGCCGCCAACCGAACCAGAAACGCCCGGCCAAGTTTGTTGCCGTCTACGCCGTCCGTATGCGGAAACCCGCCTGCCCTAACGAGCATTCAAAGAATGCCATCCTCATATTCTCCCTTTACCAACCCACCAATTTCTTGAGGACCTCAACTTTTTTATCGCGAACCCTGCCGCGACTTTCCGTGATGTCTCCCACCAACAATGGTGGCGCGACCGACCGCGTGTAGCGGAACAACAAAGACCTCGGCTGCACTAAATGTTTCAGGGCCAATCAACAGTACGATGGGGCCACGAAAAGGATCGGTGGTCTCAGGATTCTTCATCTGGGGCTGGCCGTGATGTCAACTTGCTGAAATAGCCGCCCTTGAGCCTGCACAAGTTGTTGGGTCCCGCGCGCCCCCCCGGTGCTGTTTCTTCTCTTGCATCGCCATACCGGCGGCGGTATAACCACTGTTGCATGTTGAAATCAGAAATCAAATTTCCGATGAGTCAGCATTAAAACCGAAAGGAAGAACAATGAGAAGCACACTGGAACCGAGCCGTGGTAATCCAGATACAAGTCTTTATGCCACCACCGACATGGAATCGACTGCGCCTTTGGCACGTGCCCTCATGAGAACAGAATGGCGAAATGTCCCGTGCTTGTTCCTGGCACTTCTGATCGCTCTGCTATCGAGCAGTTCCGCTCTTGCCCGGATCGCCGTTGATCGACGCTATTGGAAATATGATGGCCGGCGCGTGCTGTTGCTGGGCGGCTGGAATCACGGCCACAACCCGTTTATCGATCACGATACGGACAACGACAAGGATAACCGAGGCGTAAGTACGCCTGCGCAAATCAAGCAAGCGATGGACGAGTTAGCCGGTGCCGGCGGAAACTGCCTTCGGTGTGTGCTCGATCCCGGCATGGCAGCCGGAACGCAGGGATTTGGCTTCTGCGCGAAGTCGGGCACTCAGTACGATCTAAACACCATGACCGGCCCATTCTGGACGCGCATCGAAATGTTCGTCGCCGAGGCTCAGAAGCGCGATATCATCGTTCAGATCGAGCTCTGGGACAGATTTGATTTGATCGACGGCAGTTGGGGCTCCTGGCCTGTGAGTCCGTGGAATCCGAAAAACAACATTAACTATACGACGGCATCATCAGGGTTGGCAACATCGTACCGCTCATTCGGCAGCCATCCCTTTCTCCAGGGGGTACCGGGACATCCAAAATATGAGAGTGCATCGGGAGCCCGGAAGCAGAAGTACGACCTGGTCCGAAGTTTCCAGGACAAGTTCGTTGACAAGCTGCTCAGTGTTACGCTGCGGTACAGGAACGTGCTCTATTGCATGAACAATGAAACGCATGAAGACCCGGCCTGGGGAAAGTACTGGATGAAGTTCATAGAACGCAAAGCCAGTGCCCAGGGCAAGGATGTGCCGACTACCGACATGTTTGATGATGTCTACAGAGCGGGAAGCTCCCGAGGGCTTACCTACCAACTCGCCAATCGAGACGAGTACGACTATGTCGATGCATCTCAGGCCAACAGCAGGCATGCGGACGAAGCACATTGGGACGCAGTAAAATGGATAGCCGACGCGGCGAGAAAGACGGACCCGCCGTATCTGCTGCACATGACGAAAATCTATGGTAACGATATCGCCCTGGACGGCAAACCCTGGAGCGGCTTCAGACCGGGAGATACCGACAACGCCATCGAAGAATGGTGGCGCAATCTACTGGCCGGCGTGGCCGGAGCGCGGTTTCATCGTCCTACATCCGGGATAGGTTTGAGCGTCGAGGCGAAGAACTGTATTCGCGCGACAAGGAAGGTCGAAACCAGGGTGAAGTTCTGGGACGTTGAGCCCAGGCAGGACCTGTTGACAAACCGGCAGCCCGATGAGGCTTATCTGGCGGCCGACCCGGGGAAGGCATATATCCTCTATTTCACAAAGAACGGCGGCGGGTCGGTCGGTTTGAAGTTGGATGGTTTCCCGGATACGACGTTTGAACTTCGCTGGGTCAATATCGGCATGGGTGACTGGGGATCAAACACAACCATACCGGGCGGAAGCACGGTTACCATTGATCGCCCAAATGATTCTTCACATTGGGTCGCCACAATCGTCAGGTGAGAACCCAAGACAAGGCAATGCGCGCAGTTTGCTATGGAACAGAAAAGCATTGAACCATTCACAAAGCAGAACCTATCAGAAGATCGGATGTAGGAGTACTCTTGATGAGGTCAAATCAAAACCTCGACCAAGGGGAGCCGTGGGATGACATGTAAATCCCTGCGTCAATGCCTGCTTATACCCGCGCGGTTTACATCGTACTTCTTGCTCGTGGCCGCAACGACAATGCTCACCAACAGGACGGCTGCGAACGATCTCGGTAACCGCCCCGCGCGTATGTGGGAATACGAAGAATATAGCCTGACCAACACGACCTGGCCCGGGAATCCATTCGATCTCGTGGCGACGGTTACGTTCACACACGCAAAAGAAACCCGCACAACCGAGATGTTCTATGCCGGAAGCGACACCTGGAAATTCCGCTTTACAGGCACGCGAACCGGCGTGTGGAAGTTCTCGACGTCCAGCAGTGACGCGGACCTCGACGGATATACCGGCTCGATAACCGTGACTCCGCGGGCCAGCGCGAACATAAAGGGGTTCTTGACTCATGTGGGAAATAAGTACGCCATCATGGAGCAAGACAGCGATGATCTGGGGGGATATGTCTACCAGGTCTTCATGAACCAGCAGGATTACGAGCAACAGCACGAGCACCCCTCCAGGATCTTGGGGCATCCGAGCCGGGCAAAACTGATGGATGACTACTGGCACAATACCCAGGACAACGGTTTCAACATCTATTTCTTCGCCGTCTTCTACAGTTGGTTTCGGATGGGCGCTCTGAGCATCACTGATTTCTCCAGCGATACCGATCCCGACCTGGGCCAACCCGATTTGGCCTTGTTTGACACGCTTGAGCGAGCCATCAAATACGCACACGAGAGAGGCGGACGGACTCACATTTGGGCCTGGGGTGACAACGACCGAAAGCAGACACCCAATCACCTCGGCGACGGATTCCGAGGCAAGAGACATCGGCGGCTCATTCGTTACGTCGCTGCTCGACTGGGACCCCTGCCTGGATGGAGCATGAACTTCGGCTTTGACACCATCGAAATGCCCAATGCAGAGGCGGACACAACTTGGTGGGCCGACCAAATGAACCGGACGATGGGCTGGCCCCATATCTTGATGTCACGGGGATGGGAAGACGACAGCTTCACAGCGAACTCATACGCCGGATTCGGAGGCAACCCCTACGACCTGGAGACAACCGACAAAGGACCAGCCGATTATCATGAGATCAGGCAGGATCTGGTGGCACACGAGGGTAAACCCTCCATCTATGAGGAACGCCACACCTATAACCGATGGAAATGCTGGCCGGCGAGAGTTTCCGACCCGGACAGGCTCAACGAAACCGGCTGCCGCCGGTTGATCTGGTGGGAAGCCATGGCAGGAGGAATGGGTGGCTTTTTCGGCCACTTTTCCGAGCGGTTCAACCAATACGGTCCCTTCCGTCCGGATGGCCCGTGCGGGTATCATCCGCACGCGCTTAAGCGGGCATTCCGCACGTACCGGGAGTTCTGGAAAGACGGGCGGCTGAAACTAAGCATGTCGCCAGACAACCGGCGCATCAGTGGAGCGACCGGATATTGTTTGGTCACCGCTGACAAGAAACACTTCGTCTTCTTTGTCGAAGACGCGGACTCGGTGACAATCGACCTCAGCGGCATGCCGGGAAAGCAACCGGTCGTGCTGGTAGACGCCAAGGCGTGCTATGACCAGATCGACAAAGGCGAACTGACGCCCGGCGTCCACAGCATGCGCCTGGGTCCGACCTCAGACTGGGCGCTGGCGGTCGGGCAGTTCAACATACAAACATCTGGACGCGCGGTGCCCATTAAGGCCGGATAAGCGGCTTGGTTTGGAACGACAGTCCCCACTTCGGCGCGGGAGAGAACCTCAAACAGGGCAGCTATTGGTCCGGCTTGATTGACGACTTGCAGACCCACGGCCGGGCAATACTACCATGAAGGCTGATTCTTGGACCACACACAATCGACATAGCTGGCCCGTCGCCAGCTTTCCCTGTCACATCACTGGGCATACGGTTCCGGACCACGGTGGTTCATGTAGTGCGCTGCGAACGCCGCGATCGAGTTTGCCGGCTCATTATTCGGTTGCTGTCCGTCAGGCCGCGGCCTTTCTCAGCGCCTCCTTTAGACATGACCTCACCCCTGCGCTTCACTAACACTTCACCTCCATCAGGTTGTGTCGAAAACTTGTATCTCCAAGTTGCCGACCATGCTCGACGCACAAAAGCAGCCGGGGCTTGCGCCCCGGCCTTGTCCCCGGGGAATGTTTCCGCAGCGGGGGCCCCGTTCAGACGTGATAGGTGAATCTGCTCGGGCTATTAGTAAGCAGGGGACACACCCACCTGCGGAGCAAAGTCCGCTCGGTCGCGCTGTCAGATGCCGCCATCGATGAGAAACCGGTTGGCCGAATTGCCTTTCCGGATCGCCAAGGTACAGCTAAGGGAATTCCAATAATTTTGCGTTTGCATCTGTACGCTTCCACATCCTTGTTGCTATTCTTCTATGACTGTAGCTCCTTCCGGAACCTCAAATTCAAACAGATCATCCGGGAGATTCTCATAATACGTGAGCTTCTCTCCGATTAGAGCAGCGGGTCCTTCCCAGTTGGCATTCTCCCACTGTTTGAAACTAACCGGTAGTTTACTTTCCGTGTCAAACTCAATGCATAACGATCTTGGTCCGTTATAACGCTCTTCAAGCCAGGCAATCTTCAGAAAAGCACGTTGTTTGCCGGCAGTAGGATCTTTCGCGTAGGTCACTTCCCAGTTGGTTATGACGCTACCAACAAAGCTCTTGATCTGCTCGAGGAACTGGCTTCCAAGCCAACATTGGGAAGCTACATACGGCTGATCTTCAATACGGACAGCGTTGGTTTCCATGTCATATCGCCAGGTTTTGTGGCCGTCAGTGATAATAATAGGAATGCCGTTCACCTGGTGTCTGTACTTCTCGATCATTGTCTGGTCTTCGTTAGCTACCGCCCACGATTTGAATGGCCTCTGCTCCAAACTGCCGTCTTCTCTCCAGGCACGTTCGGAATCCCATCCTTCAATAACGAGGGCTCTATACCGACCCACTGCCTCAATGCTCTGCTCAATCGCCCAGGCGGGTGAAGCGGAGTGATTTAATATCGTTATTGCCAGTGCGACTGCCAAAATGATCATGGCAGCGGCGGCTAATCTTGTTATTTGACTCTTCATAATCATCCTCCATACATTCCAGGGGTGTTGCCCCTGTGATAGTCGCTTGGCCATAGTTGCCAGCAGGTCCTGTTCGAGTCTGCCGCGATGACCAGGATCAGGTGTGTCATCAAACTTGATCTCACGCACAAATTCTTCAAATTCTTTTTCGTTATCGTTCATCTTAGCTCACCTTTGCTTCTTTAGTGGAGTCTCTCTGTGTGTTCTTTGGCTAATTTCTTGCGCAGTTTGACAAGTGCTCGTGCCAACTGGCTCCGGACTGTGCCGGGACTGCTGCCCAGCACCTCGGCAATTTCGATTAGCTTCAGATTCTCAAAAAAACGCAAAGTGATGATAGTTTGGTACCGAGGCTTCAGGCCAAGCACGGCTTCTCGTAAACAGGCCAGCCTATCTTTAGTTGTACCGTCACCGTCGCAGCTTTCATCAGACGCCTGTTCGTTCAAACGTTCCAGTACGGCATTTCGCCGAGCTGTCTTTCGCAGATGATTATTGACCGCGTTCGTAGCGATCCTGTACAGCCAGTTACGAAACTGCCGTTCATCATTACCTTTGAAATATGCAAAGCTCTGCACAACTTTCAGAAATACCTCGGAGGTGACGTCCTCAGCAATCTGTCTTTCAAACAGCCGGTGCACACAATAGCGAAAGACCGCATCGTAATGCCGGCGATACAACTGAACAAATGCCGCCGAATCGCACCGAGCCTTGGCAATCAGCCCGCTGTTGCCGGCCACTTCGCTGTCGTCACTCACGTTTGCTGCTCTCCGTACTGTATAGGTACCAACTATCATCACCATTATAAATGCGCGAAGGATAGAAACGTGGCACAAAAAATGAAAAGTCGAAGTGCAAGAATCAAAATGACATACTAAAATACAAAATGTAGATGTCGTTTTTGATTTCTGATTTTGACATCTGATCTCAATATGAGTAAGCCATACGGTTTGATATTTGATATCGACGGCGTAATCGCCGATACCGAGGCCGTCAACGCGAGGGCGACAATTAAGGTCTTCGAGGATGTATTCGGCATCAAGGGCGTGGAGCGCAAGGATTTTGAGGCGGGTCTGGGCCGCGGGGCAGAAGAATACGTCAAAGCCGGTGCCAGAATCCACGGCCTAAAGCTCGCCGAAGACCAGGTCCGAAAGGTAACCCAATTGCGCCAGGAATACTTCCTCAAAATACTAAGAGAAGAACCGCTGCCCCCCTTTCCGGGGGTATTGGAATTGATGAACGAAGCGATGGAGAGCCCAAACTTCCGCGTGGCAATTGCCACCTCCGGCACATTGGAGAAATCCCGAGCCGTCCTGGAAGCAACGGGAGTCCCCTATCCGAACATGGTTTACGTAAACGGCAGTGAAGTTAAGGACAAAAAGCCTAACCCCGAGCTGTTCCTCGTAGCTGCTCGGCGTATGGGAATCGAACCGAATAAGTGCGTGGTGATAGAAGATGCCCCCAACGGCGTGCAGGCTGCCAAAGCAGCCGGAGCCAAATGCATCGCCGTCACGAACTCCACCAGCGCTGACAAGCTGCAACAAGCTGACTTAGTTTGCGACTCTCTCGAACAGATTAGCCTCGATATGATCCAGGGACTCGTCGATGCAAGCTGACCGGTCTTCCTGCTATGCCAAAGCGAACAGAGCGATGACCGGATAAAAGACGTGACGGCTGCCCCTTCAAATTCTACCCCGGCCAGAGACTGTGCTCTCGGCTCGGCGGATCGTGCACGCACAAAGGGCCTCTGTGAATCGCAATCGCTTCACTTGAATTCGAGATTTCGAGGACGATTTATATTGCTTTTTGACAAGCTCTATGGTACCATCTTCACTATGAATGAAGAAGCAAATGTTGGGAGTAGGCCCTGGTGAGAGAGGATATGCGAGACATAACAGAATCATACGGACAGATCGGCGATGAGGAAGGCCGCTTCGACGTCGAGTTCTGGCAACGGCAAGGAGAGCAAGCCATTTTCGACGCAGCGCTGGACATGATATTGGATTACTTGGTGATCAGGCAGGGACATGCTGACAAGCCCAGACTTCAGAGAACTGTTGAGTGTTTTGGAAAAGTATAAGGTCCGCTATCTCGTGGTCGGTGGCTATGCGATAATGAAGTACACCGAGCCGCGCTTCACGAAAGACCTGGATCTGTGGATATCCACCGATGAGCAGAACTCAAAAGCGGTTTATGCAGCGCTCAAGGAGTTTGGCGCGCCCCTGAAGAACCTGGCTCCAGCCGATTTCACTCAAGAGGGCCATTTCTACCAGATGGGCAATCCTCCACTCCGGCTGGACGTCATGATGTCCATACCTGGGCTGACCTTTGAAACCGCATGGGCAAACCGGGAAGAGGTGCACTTGGAGGGATTGGTCATTCCGTTCATATCGAAAACGGATTTGATAAGGTCAAAAGAAGCCAGCGGCAGGCCTCAAGATTTGATAGATGCCAAGGAGCTAAGAAAGGCCAACCAATGAATCCAGCGCGGAGCGGCAGGGCTAATTCTGCATGTTCGGGAGGCTCTGCAATGGGGCTATCCAGAAAGGGCTCAAGATGGGCACGGGCCTGCAAACCAACTGCATGGCTGGTCTGCAACAAGTCGATGCGTTTCTCAGCTTCACAGCAAGACAAAACACCACAGCCTGCTGATGCGCTTCGGCAGTAATTAATTGCTCCTGACTTTCAAGTAGATGTCACCGTCGGCGATGTTGACGACGTGGGTCCTTCCGGTTTTGCCTGTGACCCTGCTGATTCGCAAGTCTGAGAACGTGACCGTCACCGTTTCGTTGCCCATCGGATTGTAGACGACTGTTCCCTTCTGAAATTGCCGAGCAACACTCCCATCTGATCGCTGCTGACCTTCGCCGGTTGGCTTACCCAGGCTCTTGCTCCAGAATGCGTACCAGTTATGCCGATGGTCTGGGCTGGGCAGCGGATTGGGATCGGAAAACAGGCAATACCCATTCGAATGTGTAAGGGTCAAAGTGGTAACGGCACGCATTAAATTCAGATCATTCCGGGATTTGTGGAACCACGTTTCGACGCAGTTGACCTGGGGCGGCCGCAGATTTCTTTCCGCCCATTTCAGCGTTGCGGCAATCCTTTGCCAATCGGCAGGTGTCTTGCTTCTGGTGCACTCCATAAAGTAGCCGTTTAGGTATGGCGCCGTCTTCGGCGTAATACGGTCATTGGCGTTGGCAATAATCAGGTACTTCTCGCCGATCGCCGCCCTTACCGCCTTGCCCAGCGCGAGCCGATAGTCATCATCTCGCCACCAGTCCAGCATAATGCCGTCAACAGCACCCGACGCAATAACCGCTTTCGCTCGACGTGCAATGTGCGCGCGAAACTGCGGATTGGCAAAATCCAGGCGAAGAAATCCGCCCTCGGCCCATCCCTTTAGAATCCGGCCATTGTCGTCCCGGGCCCACCATTTGTGGTCGCGCGGCAAAAAACGCGCATGTGCATCCCGATAGCGAATCTCTGCAATCAAAATGATATTTGGGTTGAACTTCAGAATAGCGAGCCTCCGTTTGTTTGCCCTTTCAATACTATTGGCTACCAGCCGTTCGCCCAGACCCGATGGCTTCCTGTCCCACTCTAAGCCGTACCAGCCAACGCCGTGCCACACGAGGTCGTGGCGGGCGGTGACAGCCAGTGGGTCCTCATCCGGCAAGTTATCCGCCGGACTCCAAGCCTGAAAAACAGAGGGAAACGTTCGTGCCGCCACACGCTCAACAATCGACTTCTTTCCGACGGCGGTGCCCCCTTGGTCAGTTTCCGCAACACAAAGCTGCGCAGACAGGAGGAAAACGAATACAAAGAGTAGGTCTCTCATCTCAAAATCAACAAGGATCGGATAGATTTATCACGCTTGCAGAGGCTATCTCTCGTTCAATAAGCTCGGCTGCAAGGTTGACCCAACGTTTGCAGGCATCGAGGACGACGCTGTCACTGCTGGCAACGATAAGGTCGGTTTTGGAAAGCTCCGCATCGGGGCTGAGCAAAAGCTCAATCTGCCAATCCCAGTTGTTCTCGCGGGCCAACTCGCCAATCAAACTTTTCAGCCGTCCACTGTTAGAAACGGGACTATCCAGCAGCCATAAGGCTCTCGCCACGCCGATTTCTTCGAGAAAGCCGCCTATAAGCTGTATGGCCGGTATGGTCTCTGTGACTTTGCGGTACGTGCCGTGAATACTGGCCAAATCCCGGAAGCAGCCATCCCGGCCCTTAAAGATCATGCCGCCGCTCATCGCCGCTTCCACCGTTATCAAGAGGTTATAGCCGTCCACGGCGATAGGTTGGTCCGTGATATGTTCGATGTCAACTTGGCGCTGTCTGCGGGACGCCAATTGCTGATCGGAGCAGGCACTTCGCATAATGGCTAATCTTTGTCTTTCGGTGAGCGAGAACCTATCCCCGACCAACTTCAGGGCACTTTTCTCGGCGTAGCCTTTGGTGAGCAACAGCGAAAAGTCCTGCAGCGCGGCTTGCAAATCCGCGAGCGTGTTCCGATTAAACAGCTTTTCATCCTGCGGATGCGGCCCTCTATGCGTTCGCCTGTCAGGCATTTAGATGCACTCCTGCACTATTCTTTCTGCCCGCCGCTGGTCGGCAAGAAAACGCCAAGTCCTTGCAGCATCCCTTGACTGAATTGGCCGCCGGTCTTTGCAACATCCCGCAGAAAACCAACAGTAGCATCTTTTATGTCCCTTATCGGCTCTTTCGTTATCAGTTTGGCGGGAGGATCCGACCAATTCCCTTTCACTCGCAGCCGTGTAAGCCTATCCTTTAGATTCGCCACAATTTGTACAACCGGTATGCGCTTTACTATCATACCAATCTGCCCAAGAGGAGCTACCACCGCATGCCCGTCTATACGCTTCGTTCGCAGGTTGACGGTCCCTCCCGGCTCAGCTTCTATCGCCGCGAGGCGGTTGGCTATGTGTGCGCTTTTGATAGTCACCACCGGTCCGCTCATGGCAAATGCGGCTTCCGCATCGGACATCCTGAGCGGGTCGAGGTTTTTCAACCCCACGGCGGCAAATATGTGTGGCACCACAGGCAAAACGGTGATGTCGGCATCGTCAAGCACAATCAGGCCCTCTCCCTGCAGTCTTCCCAGGTCATTCGCATCAGCGACAAAATCATAGCGTAGCGTAACTGTGCCTGTCTTTGCTTTCTTGGCCGGGCCGGCCAACACGGAAGTCAATTCTGGAAAGCTCGCCTGTAGTGCGAGCAAGCGTCCGCCGAGCGTGATTCGCCGGTCTGGCTTTCGTTCGGCGTAGAAAGAGCCCTGTAAACTACCCCGGCAAAAAGCGGCGCTGAGGTTCTCGGTGCTGAGGCGCTGGCCATCGATCTTGGCGACGGTCGCCAGGTTCTCCACAAGCACCTGGTCTGCCCGGACTACCACCCAATCATCGAATTGAATGGTGCCTTGTGGCCTTAATCCTGCCGGCTCGTTCAAATAGCCGGTGATCGACAGATCGGCCGTCAGCTTACCGTGGGCCGAAAACGCCGGCATATTGATGGCCCCGAACAACAGGGCCGTCTCGCGCTTCTTTGCCACATGCTCGACCTGCAGCGACAATTTCGCCTCTGAACTGGATGGGTTGACAAGTCCTGTGACAGAAATCTTGCTCCGCTCGTTTGGCTCATCGCGGGTCACCAGAATATTGTAGAAGCCTTTTTGCTCGGCAGACTCCAACAATAATCTGTCGAAAGTAAGCATCGACTCTCTCTCGTTGACAACACCTACGGAAGCATCCCGGATGGATAGTTTTTCAAGGGCAAGGCAGTCACTCTGCAGGCCGCCAGATTCACCGCCGGAGAACTCCACAGGAAAGCGAGGCTTGCCGTTCTCAAGATAAGCTTTGACGCCTAATCCCTCGATGTCTATCGCGGTCAAAGCAGGATGCAAACCCGGCCAATCCCTCAGAGTTAGTTCTGAGGTATTTGCGCTGAACCACGAAAGACCGTTCGCATCAGCAATGGTGAAGTTCTCAAGCCAGACTCTCGGCCCATCAAGCTTTATGTCCGCGCTGAGATTTTGAGTGGAGAAAGCATCGTTTGGCTCGATAATCCAGTCCTGCAACTTAATGGTGCCCTTGGGCTGTAAGGTCTGCAGCTCTCTGAGAGAGCCGGCAATTGTCAAATCAGTCTTGAGTCCTCCTCGAGCTGCGAATTGTGGGATATTCAGTGCTGACAAGGCCAGCGCCGTCTGAGTGTCATTGACATTCAATTCCGTCCGCACTGAGAAAGTGGCGTCTAGAGTATTCGGGTCCAAGGTGCCACTTATGCGGATCGTGTTTGAATCAGTGGGCGAGCTCGGGGCCAGGACGATATCATACGTCTTTTCCTGCCTCTCGGCCTGAAACGATAGATTATCGAGAATTACTTTCCGGCCTTTCGGATCGGTTATTCCGACAGTGGCATCTCCAATCGTCACCCTATCAAGGCGAAAGTTCTTATCCTTTGTGACGGTGGATTTGGTTGCCGCCAACTCCATAGGAATCGCCAACCTACCGTTCGCCAAAGATGCTTGCAGTTCCAAGCCTTGCACATCGATCCCGGTTAGAACCGGTCGTAAACCGGGCCAGTTTTCAAGCGTTATCTCTGAGGTTTTTGCGCTGATCCATGAAAGGCCGTTCGCGTCAGCAACAGTGAGGTTCTCAAGCCGGACACTGGGCCCATCAAGCTGTATGTCCGCGCCGAAATTTCGAGTTGAGGAAGTATCGTTCGGCTCAAAAATCCAGTCCCGCAGTTTGATCGTGCCTTTGGGGTACAGAGTCACCGGCTCTCTGAGAGAGCTGGTGACTTCCAAGTCCGCTGTCAACTCGCCCTGTGCCGGAAGCTGGGGGATGTTCAGGGCGGCGACAATAGCAGCTATCTCAAACTTCTGGAAGCTGTGCTTCAGCCGCAGGGACATGTTTGCTTCAAGACTCTTGGAATCTACGGTTCCGGTGGCCGCCAAGAAGTCCGACGCTTCAGAGCCGGTCCTGCTTAGCGAGACCTCGTAGGAACCATCTTTGCGGTTTACTGACAATGTCACGTTGTCATAGACCGCCTTTGGTCCCTGCTCATCAATCAAGGAGATGGTGCCTTGCCTGATAGCAATGTCCGGCAAACGAAGTTCTCTGTCGGTTTCGCTTGGCGCTTTGGGTATGCTCTTCAACGGCAAGTCGAGACCGGGCTGCACGAATATTTGCAGCTTCAAATTGTCGACTCGGATGCCTGTAATGCGAGGCTTTAGGCCGGGCCAATCCGCTAAGGTAATCTCTATCATCTGAGCTTCTGCCCATTTTCGCCCGCTCTCGTCTCGGAATGTCACATCTCGAAGATACAGAGGATCGAAATAATTCACCTCTATGCCGGCGATCTCTATCTGTCCTTGCCAGTAGCGTGATAGCCTTCGTTCGACCTGCTTAGCTACAATTGCGGGACCAAACAAGGCTATCGCAATCGCAACTGCGACGACGGCCACGAAAGCTACACCGGCGCCGATCACGGCCAGGCGCGTCATCCACTTGTATCTACTCTTTTTCACTTTGCTGCGCCAAAACTATTGAGGAATTGTGAAGAAAATACGCATGCCTCCGATGCAAGGTTCGTAGGCGCCATGCTATATCAGACACGAAACAACAAAACCATTTTAACGTTCTCGCTGTCTTTTCCCTCGCGGCATGGGATTATCTTCTTCCAGATATAGACCGAGTGGCCATATTCGACGCCACCTACCAACAGCCAGTGTATAATGGTACATGACGATGTCAAAAACAAATTGACACGACCGTTCACCCTTTCTACCATTGACCATCCTGATTGGTTCGTATCCGGACGGTTCCATGGCTAGTCACAATTTGGCTAAGATAGAAATAGATGACATGGAGATCATCGGCTATTCGGTCGCGGGAGAAGAGACCGTGGTAGCGGTGCCCCAGTTGGATGTCTGCTTCGATATCGGCAAGGCGCCGGATCAAATCATTTCCATTAACCATGTGCTGCTGACACACGGACACATGGACCATGCAGCGGGGTTTGCATATTACCTGTCGCAGCGGAATTTTTGCGGCCTGCCTGCCGGGACGATATTGGCTCCCCAGAATCTGCTACCGCCGATGAGAAAAATCATCGACGCCTGGAGCATACTTGATGGCAATAAGGTACCGGCCAAATTGGTGCCGGTCAAAGCCGGCGATGAATACCAGATAAAGCCGAACCTTTTTGCCAGAGTCTTTCCCACGAAGCACGGCAGAAACTCCGTAGGCTACAGTGTTATCGAAAAGCGAAAGAAACTCAAATCCGAATACATCGGACTGACCGGGCCACAGATTGTGGAGCTAAAGAAACAAGGAGTGCAGATCGACTATCCACTCGAAGTCCCTATCGTCACGTATATCGGCGATACGCAATATGTGGACTTTTCACAACTGAAATATATCGTGGAAAGCAAAATCCTCATCGCCGAATGTACGTTTTACGAGACGAACCATACGGGTAGAGCTGAAGCCGGCAAACACATGCACATCACCGAATTCGCTCCTCTGCTCGAAAAACTCCAAAACCAGCACATCATCATCGCCCACACCACCCAGCGAACACCTATGCGGGAGATTCGCCAGATACTAAAACAAAGCCTGCCCCCGGATACACACAGAAAGGTAAAGCTGCTCATGGCAAATAGACCGAGACAGGGCGCAAGGTAGCAGGATTTATGCCACGACGCTTTCAACATTGGCGCCCACAAACAAAGGGGTCTGCTCACATCGGTGGCCGTGAGTTAGTGAGGCAAATCCCGACAAGCTCCTCGATGACCGCTGTGCCAGCACACATGACGGTGTCGGCAGCGCCCCAGTACAGCTTCAGAGTGCCATCATCTTCCGGCACCGCCCCGCAGGTAAAGACGACATTATGGACGTAGCCGACTCGCTCCCACGGGTCCTCCGGCTGCAGAATCCAGCGGTCACTGACGCCGAGAACTTCAGCCGGGTCATCAAGCTTGTGCAAGGCAACGCCAAGGCGATACACGTGTCCGTCCATCGTTGGAAAGACGCCGTGGTAGATATCGAGCCAGCCTTTGTCCGTTTTGATAGGCGGAGCACCTGGGCCGATCTTGGCCTCATCCCAGTGATACTTCACCGGCTTTATGACCGCTTCTGCACCGCCCCAGTGACGCAGGTCCGGCGAGAAACTGAGCCAGATCGACCACGGACTAAGCTCCGAATGAGGCCGGTCCAGCCGGGCGTATCCGCCATTGATTCTTTCCGGGAACAGTACCGTATTGCGGTAGTCCGGCTCGGTGATAAAGGCGATCCGCTCGACCGATTCAAAGTCAGATGTTCTTGCCAGGCCGGTGCGAACGCCGTGTCGCGAATACGCACTGTAGGTTACATAGTATGCGCCTTCCAAAGGTGTGATGCGCGGGTCTTCAACTCCATATTCTTCGTACTCGGAGAATCGTGGCTCTTTGCTCGGCGTCATAAAAGGCTCAGGCCAAGCCTTGAAATTGAAGCCGTCTTCACTCTCGGCTATGCCGATTATCGACCTGCCGGTATCCAGATGCGAACGAAAAAGCATAATGTATCGACCGTCGAACTTCGTGACACCGGCGTTGTGGACCGTTTCCACAGGATAAGGGATATCATCTTTTGTAAGGATAGGATTATTTTCGTATCGTTGGACCAGCTTCTTGCGCTGAGCAGACATAGTACATCCTTTCAAAATTGGCAAACAAAGGTATGGCCAAATCGAGGCCCGGTCAAGACATATATAGGCCGCCCGGCTGGGGCCGCCACCACAGGGTGGCGGTTAAACGTGTGCCCTTGTGTACTTGCGCTGTTGTGGGCTTTTCTCCTTGCTTTTTGCGACAATCCCGACCATGATATCGGAAGCCGTGGCGATATTTGCACCTTGGGTGCGACTGGAAGCCCGCGTTGGGTGGACCACACCCGGCAAAATGAAGCGGATCGAAATGAGAACCAGCGCCAAGATGATTGTTGCCTTTCTGTTTTTCATCAATATCCTTGCAGTATGTATGGGGTATGCCGGGATAAGCAAGTTGCAGAGATACCACCATCCTCCGTTTCACGACCACCATGGTCTGTGGACCGTTGTTTATGCCGCCAAATATGTGCCTGACGAGATCGTCGTGTTTTGGCATTCGACGTTGGGCACTTGTCTTGTGTGGGCAGGGAGTATCCTATTGCCTCTGGCGGCTGTATATCTGATCTTTGTGAGGGAGAAGCTGCGGACAGGCGTGATCTTGCTCCTGACATCATTTGTCCCGTTTGGACTGGTAGGGTTCTTGATTTGGCTTCATGCTTTCTGTGACTTACCCCACGAATGGTAACGTAGAGCGGATGCGCTTTGTGGTCGTCGTATTCTCAACACCCGTTATTGGTAGGGAGATCGCAGAGAGGCAAACTTCTTGCTTTGAAAAGAGCACATGAGTTGAATTCCGCCCCACTGGACGTGAGGCATCCTTACGGTCGCGGTTCTTTCTTGACAGCTTCCCGGCGGAAGATCTCCTCGTACACTTTCTCGTACTTGGCGACCATGCAATCGATGGTGAAATTCTCTTCCACGCGCCGGCGGCAGTTCTTGCGGTCGATGCGGTCAATTTTGCCCACGGCCTCTACCGCTTCTTCCACATTGTTGACCAAATAGCCGGTCTGCTTGTCGGCGATGACTTCGCGGCACGAACCTAAATCCATCGCAATCACCGGCACGCCGGCAGCCATAGATTCAGCCATCACCAAGCCGAACCGCTCCGGGATTAGATTAAGATGAATGACCGTGTATGCTTCTTTCAGAAGCGCATCGCGCTGGACGGGGTCCACAGGGCCTATGTACTGAATGGAAGCGTCGTCGAGGTGAGGCCGCACCAGCGTGTCAAAGTAGTCCTGATCCTGAATAATGCCTGCTATAATCAAATCCATGCCGCATTTTCGAGCAACTTCAATGGCCAGGTGGGTGCCCTTGTCATTGTGTATGCGGCCGTAATGGACGAGCTTGTCTCCCGGCATTTTGCTGAAGGTTAGGTTGGCGAGGTCTATACCGTTGTAGACCGTAGCCAGATACGGCAAGTGTGGGTCTCTGTCGGCGTCACTAATGGAGGCGTAGTAGGTATCCTTGTGGTCATGGTAGACCCGCAATATGTCCGGATCGGAAAAGCCGTGGATAGTGGTCAGCATCGGCGTCTTGATAAAGGGTAGATACGTGAGCGGCAGATAGTCAAAATTGTTATGAATCAAATCAAATTCATCTGCCCGCTCCATCATCTTGGAAATATGCAGGCACGTAGAGACCAACGGGATCTGCGTTTTGTCCTCTTCGTAGCCTTTTTCAACGAAGCCGACCAGCTTTGCACGCGTTATCGATTCCTTCGTGGCGAATAGTGTCACGTTCTTCCAGCCACGAGCCACCAGCCCTTCGGTGATATTGCTCGCTACTGTCTCCCACGCGCCATAAGCGCGCGGCGGCGTCCGCCACGCCACAGGCGCCAAAATAGCGATTCGCTTCTTTTTCAACTCCATTCTATGCAAGCCCACTTACAGAAGAACGCTTGGCCGCTCAGCTATTCCTAATTTGCTTTTTTATTCGCTGGATATGTCCCCTGCCCAAGCCCTTCACCTCGCAACCAAGCTCGAAGTATCGTCGAATTTTGTCGTCGTCGAGGATGCCGAAACAATCTACTACAGCTACGGGACGGCCAGCCCACTCAACGACCTTCTCCGGATCGAGCTGCAAATAAGGCTCGTGCGGCACTGCTAGTACGAGTGCCTGGGCACCTTGGAGCGCCTCAGCCAGGTCACGCTGCACGCAGACGTTGACCAGGTCATCCTGATTGCGGAAAAACCGGGCCAGCGACTGTCCCGGCGCCGGATACGTATCCTGCTTTTCCAGCTCGTACCAGTGCTCCACGTACGGGTCGTGGACGTGAACCTTCGCGCCCATCTCGGTGAGCTTTCGCACGACAACCTCCGAACCACTGTACCGAGTGTCACCGACATCCTGACGATAGCTGGCTCCGCATACCAGCACCATTGCTCCACCCAGCCACCGACCCATGTTCCGCAGCGCATCTCTGGTGAGCTCAGCCACGTGCAGGCCCCGCGTGTCGTTGATGTCAATCGCTGTGCTGGTCATTTTGAAGATATCGTCGTCGAAACCAAGGATATGCTTGTACGCCCATCGGCCAAGGCCGCCATCCTTGGGCAGGCAATATCCGCCGATGCCTGGCCCTGGGAAGATGATGTTGCTGTGCGTCGGCCGGACTTTGATCGCCTTGATGACCTTGATCAAATCGACGCCGTTGCGCTCTGCGAACAGACTCCACTCATCAAGAAACGCCAGCAGCGTAGCGCGGAAGGAATTCTCGACAATCTTGGTCGTCTCAGATTCAATAGGACGGTCCATAACCGTCAACGGATAGTCTTCTGTGTTGAGGACCTCTCGCAGAAACTTTTCGACGCGCTGCCGTGCCTCTTCGTTGCAGCCGGAGCAGACCCGCCAGAAATCGCGGATGGATGCAACGTAATGTCTGCCGGGCATCACCCGCTCAAAGCTGTGCGCCAACAATGGCTGGCTTTCTATCCCGCGTGCTGCGAAGGCATATTTCAAGATGGGCCAGGCCACGAGCTCTGTCGTGCCCGGCGCAACGGTCGTTTCGATCAGGGTCAAGCAATTCGGCGGTATTTTCTCGCCGATGGTTTTCATCGTCGCCTCCAACGCACCCATCTCCACGCGCCCGGTCTGCATATTGCCAAGGTCGTTCTTCGTGTAGTCACACTGCACATCTACGACAACGCAATCCGCCAGCTTCAGACAATCGCTGTTGTATGTGGCAACAAGCGTTTTCTTTTCGAGTACGCAGCGGGCGATCATCGGATCGACTTCAGGGTCTTCAGCCTTCACCGGAGACCGGCCACGGTTCAGAAGCGGGATCTTCCAATAGCTTCGCGTGCTTGGTCGCTGGCATCCAATGACAAACTTACCGGGCTTGCCGGTGTGCTTATCGACAGTATCGGCGATGATAGCGGCCATAACCGCCCCGACAAAGCCGACACCCATAACTACCACCACTTCCTTGCCTTCTTGCCGCGCTGTATTTGCAAGTGACTCAATGCGCTGAAACTCACCTGCGTACTCCTGCGATGTTGGAATCGCGAACTGTTCACCGGCCGGACTTACTGAATACTCTGCCATTCTCACCTACCCTTCAATGTCTTGCTCTTGTCTCTTCCATTCTCGGCCTACAAAAACCACAAGTCGCTTTCTCGTCAACAGCACCAAAACTGCTACACACGGCAACCACCTGGCCGACGACGGCGTAAGTTTATCACCATTCAATCACGTATCAAGCTTTTTCCACCAAGCTTCAACCGTTCACACGCCGGCGTGTGAACGGCCCATGCGCCTTGCGTGACGGCAATGGAAATGATATAATCTTGATAGGCGCTTGAGAGGCTTGGAGACTTGCCCGGCCACCATCGTCTTTGGGCTGGAGGATAATGATGAATAAATGCTTGCTGCTTGTCGCTGCTCTGTTTTGTTCTTTCGCTCACATAGACCGCGCAGGCTCGGCCGAGCAGAATCAGCTCGAACACCCAATCTATCTGGTCGACGCGTATGATGCGGATGAGAGTTGCTGGAAAGGTCTGCGTGCGGACGGCAGCTATCTGCATTCGGTTGTGCCCGAACGTTGGCTCGTTGGCCCGCCGCCTTCGGAGAAATCCGCTGTGACCGTGCCGATAGACCATTGGGTCGAACTGCAATTCCTTGGGCGAATCGTGGACGGCCCCGGCGGCGACATACGGCTTGTGGAAATGGGCCGAGCCGGCGAACGCGCGCTTGTCTTCATTACCGACGGTGCCGGCCGGGAATACCTACTCGACGAAGCCTTCGCCTCAGGCACTGGCGGAGAGCTACCCACAGAGATCCAGCTTGACATTGCCGGTGTTGAGCTGCCTTTTGTGCCGCGCGCCGTACGCATCGTGGCGTTGGACACAAACGGGCTTGCGCCCGGATTCGACATCGGAAGTCTGCGCGCAAGAATCGACAGCAGTTGTAGCCGGACTGCTTGTAACCCCACCCCTGTCGATGGGGCCAAAGATGTGCCTGCCGACGTGGTGCTTCACTGGACGCCGGGGTCCGCTGCGGATGAGCACATCATCTACTTCGGCACAAAGAAAAGCGATGTGGAAGCAGGCGCAGCCTCCGTCAGCAACGCGCCCCAGCCGGCAGATGCGAATCGCTTCGAACCTTCCAGTCTACGGTTGGGCCAAAAGTATTATTGGCGCGTCGATGAGGCAAACGATGTCGAGCCAGATAGTCCGTGGATGGGCGATATCTGGAGCTTCACCGTCGCTGACTGTCGCATTGTAGATGACTTCGAGTTCTACAACGATAGCAATAATCCAGTGTCGGATACGTGGACGAGAATCGGCGGAAGATTCCTGTATATTTGGGATGACCCCGCTCATGAATGCAGCCTGCAATCGATGGGGCTTGAATACAGCTACGGCGGCAACTTCTATACGGAGGTCACCCGCACGCTCAGTCCGCCGCAGGATTGGACATCACCCGACGTCAAAGTGCTGGAGCTTTTCTTCTGGGGCACATCCGATAACGATACGGACGGCCAGCTATACGTGCGAGTCAGTGACGGCCAGAGCAATGTGACCGTGCCGTACGATGGGGATGCCAACGATGTAGCAAGCGAAGTCTGGCACGCCTGGAGAATTGAGCTGCAAGAGTTCGCGGGCCTGAACCTGGCCAATGTCGAGAGCATCGCCGTCGGCATGCGTCCCACCACCGGACCATCTGATATCGGCATGGGCATCATATACTTCGACGATATTCGGCTGTGCACCTCCAGATGCTTGCCGGAGAATAGGCCCGATGCGGACTTCAACTGCGATTGCATTGCCAACTTCCAAGACCTTAAGGAAATGACGCAGCAGTGGCTGGATAGCGGCTACAACGTCTACCCGGTCGCCGCTCCAAATGCTCCCGTGGCGTGGTACAGATTCGATGGCAATACGTTCGATAGCGCCGGCGATGCGCACGGCGAGCCGGGCAATCACAGCTATGACATCGGCATCTACGGCGAGGCGATTCGCTTTGACGGATACAATGACTCCGTGCAGATAACCAATACGGCCAACCTCTTTGCAAAAATTAATGCCGGCATAACCATCGCCTTCTGGCAATTTGGCCAGGATTCACCGCATCGCACCGATACGATCTGCTGCTCGAATTATAGGTATGGCCAGAGCAACCCCGCCATAGCTATCAATCTTGGCTGCTGGCGGGGGCCCGGAAAATACAACTGGGATTGCGGCCACCCCTGGTCGTTCGAGAACCGGCTGAGTGGATACCACCGTTATGAGAGTGAATGGACCGGCCGATGGAACCATTGGGCCTTCACGAAGGATGTGAATAGCGGCACCATGCAGATATTTCTGAACGGCGTTCTTTACGATAGCCGGGCGGATGCAAACTCGCCGATAACGGGCATCACCTCATTTGAAATCGGCTCCGGCTGGTACGGCGGCTATGACGGCTTAATCGACGACTTCCGCATTTACAATTATGCCCTAGTACAGCCGGAGGTCGCGTTTGTCGCTACCAATGGCACCGGTATTCTTGATTTGCCGCTTCTGTCGCCCGTGGATTTATTCCTGGATGACCGCATCGACTTTTGCGACTTTGCTCTATTGGCCACCGACTGGCTCGAAAACCACCTCTGGCCATAATCCGAAAGACTACCTGGCCCACAGATTAGTCTGCGGGTCTTCCCTTTGCGCTTCTTTCCTTCGCGAACCTGTCAGTCCACCAGCCACAAACAGCACGGTAAATCCTTGTACGAAACCACGCAACAATCTCGTTGGACGTGCCGACAGCCCGAATACTCCTCTTCAGCCTTGGATCGTTCACAGCCTTGCCGATGTTTAAGCGTCCCCCGGTCACACAAAGCCGGCCCAACTCAGGGTGATTATTCAACTCCGGGACAACATCAACGTTATCCATAATGATGTCTTTTACCTCCTGATAGGTCAAGAGCGGATCAACGGACCATAGTAGCGCACAAGCGCCCGCGACATACGGCGCCGATGCCGATGTGCCGTGGTCCCGGTTGTGATAATCACCCGCCCCTGCCCAGCAGCTTAGAATGCCAACACCCGGGGCACCCAGGTCTACCGAATTGGCTCCATAATTGGAGCCCCGCTCATAGACCTGCCTTTTAGTATGGATACGCCAAGACCAGATACCATCATTCCTGTCGGTGGCCAGCACACTAATAACATTGTCGCAGTCATAGCTCGCCGGGTAACACGGATCCCGGTCATTATTGTTATGGTCATTGCCGGCTCCCGCCACGAACAGTATGTTCGCCTCTGCCGCCGCCTCTATAGCATTTCTCAGCGCGGCGTTTGGGTGGTGCCCCTGCCACGAGGCGTTTATGACATGTGCCCCCATTTTGGTAGCATACTCTGTCGCAGCAATTTTGGCACTCATGTCCCCGACGCGCAGGGCCATTATTGCGACGTCCCAGCACACGCCTGTTACGCCTGTGCCGTTGTTGCCCACCGCTCCGATAATTCCGGCACACCATGTGCCGTGGCCGTTGTGATCGTCCGGGTCGCCATCATCGTCCCAGAAATCGTAGCCATGGATGTCATCCTTGTAGCCATTGCCGTCATCGTCTTTGTTAGGTTCTCCATGCAGCTCGGCTTGATTCGTCCACATATTGTCCTTTAGGTCGCTATGGTACCACTCCACTCCTGTGTCGATGACCGCAACGATAATATCACTGCTGCCGGTGGTTACGTCCCAGGCCTCCGGCGCATCAATCTTCCCCAGGCCCCAGAGGTCGGCAAAATTCGGATCGTTGGGCTCTGCCAACAGCCTGACGCCATAGTCCGGTTCTGCGTAAAGGATTTCCGGCATCTGGTTAAAGCGTTTCAACGTGTCTTCGTTGACCATCTGTCCGGGGGGTAGCTTGACCAATGTCAAGCCCGGCACAAGGTCGAATTCGCGTTCTATTGATACGCCGCCCAGCCGCCTCAATATCCTGTCTTTTTGCGCCTTGCGCGGTACCTGCCGCTCTTCGTCCAGCGCGAACCGAACGAGTAACTGTCCAGGGCGGAACGAAGCACCGGGCGGAATTCTCCACAGATGTGGACCTTTTGCGGGCACAGAAAGCTTGCCGCCTCCAAGAGCTTTCACAGCGATGGCGTTGACATCGCGCCTTTCAGCGTGAGCCGCCGATAATGCGGCTAAGACCAATATCAGACTGATCAAAAAAGTCTTTTTCATTTTTTCGCCGCTTTATCTATGGCAGGGCTACCACAATCCCAATTTGACCTTTTCTGCCATTTCCCCTTCTGACTTGTGACTTCTCGCTTCCGTACGTACTGCTTGCGACCGCTCGTAATACGCGATATGCACGACGCGATACGAACCCCGGGCGATGGGTCACGAGCGACGGGCGACTACTTTGCAAACCGCCCTGCCGGCCCACGAGCCGTAAACAACACCACAAACCGCGTCACCACCCCACCCAAAGAGAACACAAAATGACGCTTCGCCCTTGACGAAATGCGAAGACGCACGTGCACAAATACTCTGCTCCTTCAACAAGAAAAACGGCTCAAATCCGTGGTACGCGCTAACAAAAGTCAAATTTCTGTTCTTATAGACAAAAAATCACAGACTTTTTGTGAATTTTTGCCTAAAAAAAGACGCTTTTTTTGCTCAGCTACGGCCCTGCGGCCGAGTCGGTTTCGTCCTGCTCGGACGTGTCTTCTTCCGGCTCGCCCAACGGCTGGAGGACAATTTCGCGGACCTGCAATTTCCCCATCTCACCGGCTGGACCAGGGCCGATATGAAGGCCGACCCGGCCTTCGGCGGGGCAATTCATCCGGACCACGCCGACTTCTTCGGCGTTGAGCCACACCTGCACGCGGTCGCCCTCGACCCTGGCTGAGATCGTGTTCCAGCCTCCGCGGTCCACAAGGTCTTTGCGCACGTTCGCCAGCACCAGGCCTTTGCCGGGCAGGAAAATGCTGCCGGTGTAAGCCGCCGGCGCGGCGTGAGCCCCTATCTCGATGCGCGGCCCGGGTCCGGTGTCCGTGGACCGCAGCCAGATGCCGGCGCTGACCGGCCAGGTACCTTTGAACGTCACCGCCAGCAAATAATCGCCATACATAGGCCCGGTCAGCAGGTCGCCGTGCTCTGCGTTCGGCGCAGCCATCGCAACGATACGTCCCGACTCAACCTTCCAGCAAGAAGGTTTCGACTGCTGCCAGCCAGTAAGGTCACGCCCATTGAACAAGGCTATCCAGTCGGCTGCCGCCTCATCCTCGGATTCTCCAGTCTCAGCCACATCCAGATTATGGGTGCCGTGGCAGTCCGTGCAGACCGAGTTGTGCGTAACGGTGCGGCCGTTCGGACGCGTACGGCCCAGCCACTTCTTGAAGAATTCTTCCACAGCCTCAGGGTCTTTGTGGTCTTGAAAGCCGTAGACCCGGCGGTCGCCACCCGGGGCGTGGCAGGTTGGATCGGAGCACATCTTGTCCACCTCCTGTCTGCCGAAAAGCAGGTCCGGCTCCGTCATCAGCATTTCATCGTGCATGTGCTCCACGGATGGACCGTGACACCCGTCGCAGGTAATGTCCATTTGAAGGTGGGACGTCGTGATCTCTTCCGTCTGCAAGCTCAGATGGCAGACGTAACACTTGCTGTTGCCGATAAGTTCCTGGTCAGCAGCTTGTTGCTGCTCAGACTCGTCCGCCAAGGGGGCCGCCAGAAACCATCCAAAAGCAACAAGAGAGACCCCAATGACAGCACAAGAACAAAAACGCTTCTGCAAAAGCATCGCATTTCTCCGTATGCAAATGGGACAGCGAGACAGCAAAGAGCAACCGGGCTTGTACACGGAAACCAGCCGCTGTTTGTAGGGACCAAGCCTCCAACAGCATATTGATGGTACGCCGCGCAGCCTTCTGAACCCCGGCGTTAGACCACTTCCCAATCGCGTAGCCAAGTGTATTCCGGCGACAAGTTCGCCCAGCGCTGGTCGGTAATCCGCATCAGCCACTGTTTCTCGGCTACCGTCATGCCGAGCGCACGAGTGTATGAGGCACGAGCGGCATTTTCCACCTCGTAGACAGTCGACTGACCCGGAACCGTAGCCGTTATGGCATCATTTGCCAGAATACACTGAATCGTCAGCCGAGCTAAGTCGTTTTCCTTCTTGCTGCCTACGCCCATCACCGGGAACTTGAGCTCGCCGTAGCTACCGAAGAGGTCGCCACCCAAGAATGGCTTGATGGTGACAACACCGACATCGCGCTCAATGACTGTCTTGAAGATGCTCTGACTCAGATCCGAGCCGTGTCCGGGGTTGACTTCCTCAACGTTATCCTGCGTCGGCGGCTCGCCCTTTTGCCTGGTTTTTGCCGTGCAAGGAAAGATGATCATCTCGAATTCCGGGTACTTATTAATAACATGCTCGAACCAGGGACGGCAATGCGATGACATGCCCAGGTGGCGAACCTTTCCGGCCTTGTGCAGCTTCTGAAAGGTCTCGATCAGGGACTCTACCTCTGGGTCGGTATTCAGTTCGTTGGTATTGAGCCGGCCCGCCATCTTGGCCTGCGGGCGCCAGATGTCAAGGTAATCCGTCTTGAGCAAGCGCAGGCACGTGTCGACGTTGCGGGTCTGGTCCTTGATGTTGCAGAAATTTGAGTTTCTCGGACCAAGGTTATGGATATCGGCGCCGACGTACATCTTGTCCCGGCGGCCTTTCAGAGCTGCACCGTAGCTGAGACACTCGGCGGCGGTGGTAATGTCCAGATAGTTGATGCCGCAGTCTATGCAGGCGCTTACGACCTCGGTGCGGTTCTTGGCGACGTCGTCCGGCACCTCTTCATTGGCAAAACGGTCCCAGTACCGTCCGGCGTTACGGTTCTTCCAGTGGCCGCCCAGACTGACTTCGGAAATCATCAAATTCGTCTTGCCGAGCCGACGATAGATCATCTTCTCGTGGTAATTGAGAATCCTGGATGTATGAACGGGGTCTACCGCGCCGCCGGCCCTACCAGTTAATGCACCGGCGATGGTCCCAGCGGCAACCAAGGAAGTATTCCACATGAAGTCTCGACGTGAAAGTCCATCATCTTTCATAAGCTCTCTCCTTCTTTGTCTGGAACTGCTAATATGAACAAGCAACTTGCACCATCTTTACAGCGGGTAGCCGAAGAGACTCACAGGATATAGTGCCACGAGGTGGAGCAATTGTCAACCGTTTTTCGACCATGTTGCTCGTAAGGGTCGTCTCTACAAACACTTAGTCAGATCAGAATCTCGCTTGTCTGCGGATTAAGGCAAGAGCCCAGGGGGGCTGACAGGCGGTTCTTGCTTCCTATGCACGGATCGGACGGCGCATACCAAGGTGTTCGTCAGAGATCCGGCTGTTCACTCCCGGAAGAACCGAAGGTCTCCGGCAGTTCACCGGCGAGCAAATTGCCAACAGGCTTCAGCGTGTCAAACTGCACGAGTATGATCCTTATGATGGCGGTCAGTGGGGCGGCCAAGAACATGCCGGGTATCCCCCAGAGCAACCCCCAAAAGGACAGCGCCAGCAGCACAGTTACCGGATGCAAATTCAGCTCGCCGCCCATCAGTTTTGGTTCGAGCACGTTTCCGATGGCCATCTGGACCGCTCCAGGTAGGGCGATGACCAGAATGATGGTCAACGGAGCATCTTGAAACCGGGCCACCGCCACGGGAATCGGCAAAAGTGTGGAAATGACCGAGCCGATGGATGGGATAAAATTCAGAACAAAGGCCAGCACTCCAAAAATGGGGGCAAGGGGCAGTTTGAGAATCCCCAGAATAGCCCAAACCAGAACACCGGTCAGCGCCGAGACTGCGATCTTGATCGCAATGTAGCGGCGAATCTGTGAGTCCATATCGGCGTACACACCGGCACGAACGGCGTACGGATTGCGCCCCGCCAGAAGAAAAACCACAATAATCAAGACCAGAAAGACATTCGACAGAAGGTTGAAGACCGCTCCGAAGGTGTTCGCCACCAGCCTGGGTATTCGATTTTGTAAGTCACTGACGATCTTCTCTTGATTGAACCTTTCAGCCAACTGACCCATTTTCTGAAATGCCCGGTTGGCCAGATCAGCGAGGTCCTGGCCGTATGCGTATACCTCAGTGACTATCGCCTGAATCACCAGTGCAAGAAGGAAGCAAACAACAGCGATAATAACAAGAACGATCAGGCAAGTCACCAAGACCGCCATCGGACGCGGGAGCCGAAGACGAATAACCTGGAAATCCAAAATGGGGGAGACAAGTGAGACGATGAAGATAGCCAAAACGAACGGGATAGTCACCGCACGAGTGTATTGCAGGACGAGAGCCAAGGCGACCACAGCAAGGATTATCAACGAGCCGGTCCTCAGCCAAGTATACTCATCACGCTTGTCTGGCATCTTCCTACCGCCCTATAAAGAGCCGCCTCTATATTTGCTATGTTCTACGCTGAAGGCCAGTCAGTTCCACTGCGTGCAGTGACACCGAGATGACAATCAGCAAGCGCTCGGGGCCATGATGCCGAGCTCCTGCAATAGAAGCCATGCTTGTGCTTCATCCGAAAACGCTCTTGTCGATATGATATGCTGTACAGAAGGGAAAAACAAGCCTGTTTCCCGGGCAGCCGGACTTTGCAGGTCAAGGAATCCGGCGTGGCGTGTAGGACCCTGTCATGCCGTCAGACTACGTCTTGACGGCGTTTTCCTCGCGCTTCTTCTTGAATTCTTCGAGCGATTGCGGCTCAGCCACCTTGCGATAGCCGAGAGCCTTTATCACTTCTAAGACCTCTGTCCAGGTTGGAAACGGCCTGGCGTTTTTCTTTTTGTACTCATCGATGGCCATAAGGAACTCAAACTGTTCCTCTGACATTTGGCCTTCTTCAGCCGATTTTCGCTCGTCGCTTCGGCGCCTACCGGGCCCGCGGTGGCGGTCCAACCCCAACCGCCTGTCCACAACGTTCTGCCTGCGGTCTTGGCCGCTGCGCCGCTCTATGAGAGGTTCTTGTTCCATCCGTTTTGCGTTGGTTCTTTGTCCCGGCTATCTTCTAACAGGAAGTCCAGCTAAACAGGACCAATCCAACAGAAAGCCGATTGCGAGGTTCAGTAAGACCGGCTTCTACAGGTCATCATCAAAGAAGTCCGCGCCGAAATCAGCTTCCTCACCTTCTTCCATCGCGAAATCATAGAAATCATCATAGGCATCTTGCGACTCAATGATCACATGCGCCTCGTCCAGAAAATCTTCCGGGACCATGACGGCAATTTCTTTGCCGCTTATGGTGTGCTCATCATCAGCATTGATCACTGCGGGGATGTCATTGACTCTCAGCAGGGTTTGATAGTCTCTGGCCTGGTCCCAATCCTTGGCAAAAGCAACGACAACGAATCCCTGCAGGTTCGCCTGCGATTTCTGATCTTTCTTGGAACGCTTCGCCATTTTATCTCTCCGAAACAAATTTACTATGTCAATCCCACGGGATAGGCCGCAAGACCCACTCCTCAGAAAACATCATCTCGAATTCAGATACCAAAAAGCTCCGGTCAACGCTCGAAGCAGTCTGCCAACCGGACGGTAGCCAATTTCTCTTAGTGCCTATCGGCGGTAAAATCACAAAAATTTAGCAGTTGGCCACATTTTTTTGTTGAAAATTACAATATCGGTGT
>Ga0180434_10001011_pt1 | contig 41200 bp, 37 predicted proteins | sample SS_ome_7_FD_132453 | JGI IMG/M metagenome (GOLD analysis project Ga0180434, IMG submission 132453) | Hypersaline lake sediment archaeal communities from the Salton Sea, California, USA - SS_1_D_2 metaG | ecosystem: Environmental > Aquatic > Non-marine Saline and Alkaline > Hypersaline >... | reverse complement strand
ATGGTTTCGCTCGCACACCCCCCTATTCGCCAATCTACAAGCAGGTTGTGGAACTCGTGGCAAAGTTGGCTCAGCAAGGCTTTGCCTTCGTCACCGGTGGCGGTCCCGGAGTGATGGAGGCAGCCAACAAGGGCGCTTACGAGATGGGTGGCATCAGCGTGGGATTGAACATTGTCATTCCCCAAGAGCAGGAGCCGAATCCTTACGCGAATGTTCGTGTTGATTTTGACTATTTTTTCGCCCGCAAGATGATGTTCGTCAAGTACGCCCTAGCGCTGGTCTGTTTCCCCGGCGGATTCGGCACGATGGACGAGCTGTTTGAAACGTTGACGCTTATCCAGACCGACAAGACCAAGCCTTCACCGGTTGTCCTCATTGGTACGCACTTCTGGCAGCCTCTCATTGGGTGGATAGAATCCACCTTGCGTGACCAGTATGAGACGATCAGCCCTGAGGATTTGGATCTCTTTGTGTTGACCGATAGCGTGGACGAGGCGGTGCAGGAAATTGTGCAGAAGAGCCAGGAGGCGGGTCCGCTCTGGGAGCATCCGCAGAGGTCAAAAGGACGCACTTCGGTCAGCCGATGAAGTTGAAGCGGTCTCTGCCTTTGCGGAGAGACGGCTTGAAACGACATTGCATGAACCCATTCAGTGACGGAATTGGATCCCCTGCAGAAGTTGCTTGCGGGCGGTTATGAGTGCGGAGGCTGAATGCACACGCCCAATCGATCACGGTTTTTGTTTGGGGGTCTGGTTTTCCTGTTGCTCACGTTAACGGTTGAGGCAGAGACGCGCCATACGGAAGTGAATCTGGGGGAGTGGGCTCAGGTTGAGCAACTTCAAAACACCTTGGCGTCCGTGGCGGAGGAAGTGAGTCCCAGCGTCGTCGCGATCAGTTCGAGGCACCGTATCGAGCCGTTCAGCGTGGCGAATACCGAGCCCGCCCCGTACCCCAGTGAGAGGCATCGCAGCCCCCGCGATCAATGGATGCCGGCGGTAGGGACGGGGATCATCATTCGTTCGGATGGCTTGATTCTCACCAACGAGCACGTGATCCATCGGGCCGATCCGGAAAACATCACCTGTACGCTGGCGGGCGGCGAAGTCTATGCGGTTCGTTCGATCACGAGTGATCCCCGAAGTGACCTAGCCGTTTTGCGTATCGATGCCAGGGACCTTGAGGTCGTCAAGCTGGGTGACGCCGGTACCGTACAACAGGGGCACTTTGCCATCGTTATGGGAAATCCCTTTGGCTCGGCGACGGGTGCCCGTGGAAAGCCAGCCATGTCATTTGGCATCATCAGTGCGTTGGGTCGGCCCCTAACCCGCCAGTTGGATCCGCACGGCGATCGCTATTATGGCAATCTGATCCAGACCGATGCACGAATCAATCCAGGAAACAGCGGCGGGCCGCTTCTGAATATCAAGGGAGAGGTGATCGGCATCGCGACCGCCATTTCAACCCGTTCGGGAGGCAGTGACGGGGTCGGTTTTGCGATTGCGATGGACCGGCGAATCAAAGGTATCATCGCACAGCTCGCTCGTGGCGAGGAGGTGGAGTACGGGTTTCTTGGGGTGCAACTCAATTTCCCAAGTCCCGAGGACCGTCGGCTTGCGGGGACGCCCGATTCCCGTGGGGCCCTGGTGAGTGGTGTACACCCAGATACACCTGCTCATGCAGCCGGGCTGCAACCGGGTGACATTATCGCTGAATTCGACGGTCAGCCGGTGACGGATTATGACCACCTCATTCGTTTGGTAGGGGCGGCGCGGGTGGGAACCGAGGTTCCGCTCGTTCTCTACCGTCGACGTGAGCGTATGACCGTCAAGATCATGCCCGTCAAACGAACCACGATCCCCAATAGAACCTCAGTACGGTAAGTCCCCAACCCCCCGTGCTTCATCGTCGTCCCCAAGTCATCGATTCGGTCCTACCCGCAACGGTTACCGATCGGAACATCGATCGTGTTCTCTTCCTGGGAACAGTGGGACGCGCCCATCCCGCGCGCCGACGAAACGGAAAAGGGGAGACCATGATACAAAAAACATTTCCTGACCAAACGAACCCCAAAACACCTGATCCGCAAACCCCGCATTTTTGTGTCACCAACACGGATTTGCTGCCCGGTAACACACCGCAGAAAACGGAAAAACGAGCCCGATCGAACCCATGTTTCGGAGCCAACAAACCCAACAAACCAGTGAACACCACACAATCGATTGCATCGACCCGTCGCCTCCCACAGGAACGTAGCCAGCGACGGGTTGATGCAAGACAAGAACGCCCTTCCGTGCGATACCGAAATTCCCGATCAGATTCCGTTATCGGGACGGATATCACAGGTTGACATGCCCGAAACCGACGACGACAATGCCGTTTCCTGCCTAAGCAGGCGGCTCGGCATGGCCGGGTGGGGTCGTGCCGTGAGCCGACGCCAAGACCAACGATGGTTTTTCTCATTCCGATGCATAAGAGGTTCACGCCGACTGTGTCGCGACGGGTGAGCCGTGCGGACGGACGATCTGCAAGGGAGTTTCGATCATGGCTCTAGCAAGACCGCAAATGGGCGGTGGGGCGACAGGGCTCAAAGCAACGCTTATCGTGTTTGTCTGTCTGACCGTCGCCTCATGGGCGTTCACCGTGATTCTCTATACCGGCCAAGAGGACCTAAGGGCCTCCGCTGAAGCCGCCACTAGTAAAGCCAAACGAGCCGGCCAAAACGAACGCGAGCTCCGGCAACAGCTCAGCCAGATCGCTCGGGATGTCATCGGCGATCCGACGGACGAACCGGCCAAGATTCAGCAAGCCATCAAGACCTCCATGACGCCCATCGTGACCGATGAGCGCGTCCAGGAGGCCAACATCCCAGCCGACTCCGCGGTGTTGACCGTGCTCAAGGGGGTCCATGAGGCCCTCCAAACACAAGCGGGTAACCTGGCCGCAATGACCCAAGAACGTGATGAGCTCAGCGGTAAGCTGGAGGCGCAAACCCAAGCCGTCAAGGATACCGAGGAGCAATTCGTCGCTAAGACGCAGGAACTAGGCGATCGCGTCGAGCAATTGGCCCAGCAAAGCGCCAAGGATTACCAGGAATGGGATCTACAGGTGCAGAAGCTCACTGAAGATCTGGAGACGTCGTCCCAAGACGCCAGCAAGCAGCTCAACGCCCAACGCGACCTGGTTCAGAAACAGGGCAAGAAACTGGCCCAACAGCAAGCCCGCATCGACGAGTTGGTCCAGACGCTCGCGAGTTTTCGGCCCAGTGCGGATCGGACATCGTTGTTGCAGATCACCGACGGCAATGTGGTGGAGGCTGTGGCGGGCCAAGATATCGTTTACATCGACTTGGGCAAAAAAGATGCCATCAAGCCGGGAATGACGTTTGCCGTCTATTCGCGGATACGGGGCATACCTGCCGACGGTAAGGGTAAAGCCTCCCTCGAGGTCGTCAACGTGTTTGCGGAAACCTCGGAGTGCCGAGCCACGATGACTACGCCCGGCGACCCGGTGCTCAGAGGCGATGTCGTCGCCAACCCGGTCTATGATCGTACCCGCAAACTCACCTTTGCCGTCGCCGGCGATTTTGACCTTGACTTCGACGGCATCATCGATGATCCGGGGGGCGATCAGGTCGTTCAAATGATCGCCAACTGGGGCGGACAAGTGGTTGATAAGATCGATACCCGGACCGACTTCATTGTGCTCGGAGCCCAGCCGGTGTCGGCTGAACCGCCTGAGGGAACCGAAGAGGTAGCCGCCGAGCCTCAACGAAGCACTGAAGAGTTGAAAGCCGCCCAAAAGGCATTCGATATCGCCAAGACCGAAGCCCGAGCCCTCTCGATACCCGTCCTGACAAGGACCCAGTTCCTCCATTTCGTCGGCTTCGGCATCGCCAATAACGTGCCCGACGATCCATCGTCGCTGTAGCCCAGTCAGGGGGTGGGCTCGTTCGCTTCGAGGCCAGCGTGATTTACCGAGGCCCGCGTCTTGTGCCTGTAGGTGTCGTGGTGTTCAAGGGGTTGTAAGTTTCCGAGCCAGCGCGATCCATTGCGGGACGGTGATTTGTTCGGGTCGGTCTGATAGGTTCCACTCCGAAGAGGGCGGGTTGGTTTCAAGTTCCTGGAACGTGGCTACGTCCAGCAGTGTGCGGAGGTTGGATCGCATCGTCTTGCGGCGGTGGTTGAAACAGCCGTGAACGAGTTCGGCCAGCCGCTGGCGGACCGGTGTGGGCAGGGCATCGTGTTGCTGAACGTCGAGCCGAAGCATGGCTGAGTCGACTTTAGGGACAGGCCAGAAGGCTTCCGGGGGGACCCGTGCGATCTTTTTCACGTCGGCCATCGCTTGGGTCAAGATGCTGATCGGCCCGTATATTTTTGTGCCCGGTTCAGCTAGCAGCCGATCCGCGACCTCCGCTTGCACGGTGAAGCAAAGGGGGGAGATGAGCGTGTCTCCCAGCAACAGATCGATCAGCAAGGGCGTCGCGACCTGATAGGGCAGGTTGGCGACCAGCATGATCCGGCCGTTGAGCCCTTTTTGCTTTTCGCGGAGCGTGTCAAGCACCTCGGCCGCGACCGCGGACTTGCGTTTCAAAATGTCGCGGTGGATCAGCGTGAATCGATCACATGTTCCAAATCGATCCCGGCAGATGGCATGGAGTCCTTTGTCGATTTCGACCGCGACCACATGGCCGGCCGATTGGAGCAGTTCTTCAGTGAGTGGGCCTGTTCCCGGTCCGACCTCCAGCACGACATCGCCGGCTTGAATCTCCGCAGCGGAAACCAGTTTGCGCATTAAGTTTCCGTCGATGAGGAAGTGTTGCCCGTAGCGTTTCAGTGGCCGAATGCCTGCTCCCGCAAGCAGCGCTTGGATGTCGCGTTTGGTTTGTCCCATACGGTATTCAGCCTTGTTGCCGGTCTCGTCGCCTTTACAGATCTCGGTTCTTGGTGGACACTATCTTATTCACACGTGTCCGGCAATGGGGCACAGGGTGTTTGTGCCGCGACGATATCCTTCACAACCCTTCACAAAGGACGTTTGATCTCATGCAACGTAGCGACGAAGTGCTCAAGGCTGCCGCCGACAAGGTATGCGTGAAAGGCTTGGCTGCCGCCCTGAAGGTCTCACCTGCGCTCGTTTACAAGTGGTGCCAATCGCACGATCCCAGCGATCCCGAAACCAGCGGCACGCGTAATCCTCTGGACCGCGTCGCCCAGATCGTGAGCGTGACCGGTGATGTTGAGGTCGTCAACTGGCTCTGCAATCAAGCGGGGGGCTTCTTCACACCCAACCCCGAAGTAGACGTCACGAAGATGGACATGGACCTGCTGATGGGAACGCAGCAGCTGGTCAAAGAATTCAGCGATATGCTGGAGGAAGTCAGCCGATCGATCGCCGATGATGGTGTCATCGAACCCGCTGAAGCGGCCCGCATTCGTCGGCACTGGGAACATCTCAAACGTGTGGCTGAAACGTTTGTGGTGAGTGGTGAATGTGGTCTGTTCAACGATCAACAAGGCTCATCGTGAAATCGGTTCTGATGGTCATCGCGAACGCTTTTTCCTGATGGATCGTTAAGATGACGGGGTCACGGTGTTTCTTCGGTCGGGCACTTCGGTGATTGGGGAAGGGACTTTCTGTTTCCCGACCCCTTTTCTACCCCTATGGCGAGCCGCTGACATTTCATCGGCTCGCTCTGTCAACCTTGTTATGAGCCGCCTATAGTAAAATACAGGTCCACTAATAGGGAGTCCGCGCTTGATGGGCCTCAATAAGTCGTGCGGCTCGCCAAATTGTCCCGCATGCCTTTAGTGGGGCGTGGGGCTGGTGATGACAAGTGTCCAGAAAAGGGTCATTTCGCAATTTGTGGCAATTCATATGGGTTGATTGGTCGTGCCAATCTCAGTGTGCGCGAGCGGCAATCGGAACGGTCTTGTTGCATGAATTGAGTGCGCTACGTTGGTGATCGAATTTGCCTTCATGACGTGAGTTCCAAGACTGCGCAACGTGTTGTGATAGTATCGTCGCATACGGTGTCGTTCAAAGAGGATTGGAAGATGACGAAGAGGAAAGATGTGATCCATCGTTCCGAAGATTTACCCCCTCCCGGAGAGGAATCGGGTCAGGACAAGCCGCAGCCCGTGAACAAGCCCCCGATCGCGAATGAAAATGTGTCTGCGGAGGATACGCGGAAGCTGGTTCAGGAGCTTCGCGCTTATCAGGTCGAGCTGGAGATGCGAAACGTGGAGCTTCGCCGGACTCAGGAAGAACTGGCCGCATCTCGTGATCGCTATTGGGATCTGTACGATTTCGCACCGGTCGCGTTTTTTATGCTCGACGAACAAGGGCGGATCCAGGATGTCAACGTGACGGGTACCATCTTGCTGGGTGTCGAGAAGAAACATCTCGTCGGCGCTTATTTGTTGCGGTATGTGACGCCGAAAGACGCGGAGTTTCTTTGTTCGCACATTCAACACGCCTTCCAAGAGAGAACGCACCAGATCTGTGAAATCGAGCTTGTCAATGCCGACGACGTGCCGTTTTACGCTTGCCTCGAGAGTATGACCGTTCAGGATTCGGATAGCCAGGTGCTCCAATGCCGAACTGCGATCAGTGATGTGACGGAGCGGAAACGTGCGGAGGAGGCGCTTCGGAAGAGCGAAGAACTTCTTCGGGCGACCCTCGGTTCTACAGCGGATGGGATTCTTGTCGTAGGTAACGATGGGAAGGTTCTTACGTGCAATCCCCGCTTTGTAGAAATGTGGCACATTTCCCCAGAGGTTCTTGCCACCGGCGAGGATGAATGCTTGCTCGAATCCGTTCTCGATCAATTGGAAGATCCGGAGCGGTTCAAATCGCGCGTTTTGGATCTGTACCGAACGTCGGCCAAAAACCTGGAGGAAGTTCGGTTGAAGGATGGCCGGGTCTTCGAGCGGTTTACGGTTCCGCTTGTCCGCGACCGAGAAGAAGTAGGGCGGGTTTGGAATTTTCGCGACATTACGCGACGTAAGCGGACGGAACAGCAACTCGAGGAGAGTGACCTCAAGTTTCGTGCCATAACCGAAAACAGTACCGACGTGACCGTACTTCTCGACGAAACGCGGATATGCCAATATGCCAGCAGGTCGGTCACCCATATGGCAGCGTACTCTGCTGACGAGGTTGTCGGCAGAACGAACCGGGATTTCCTCCATCCGGACGATTGGTCGGCGTTCGAGGCGAGTTTCGATCGTGCGCTTCAAGAACCGGGTAGAACGGTTCGAACTCCGGACTTTCGCGTTCGCCATCGGAGCGGGAAGTGGATCGATAGTGAAGGACGGCTTATCAGCTTGCTCCATGTGCCCGGCGTGAACTGTGTTGTCTTGAATTGTCGTGATGTTACGGACCGGAAGGAAGCTGAGAGGGCGCGGCAAGTGACGGAGGCTCGCTATCGCGCACTGGCTGAGAACTTTCCCAACGGTACCGTTCACTTGTTTGATCGTGAGCTTCGGTTCACGCTCTCTGATGGGGCTTTGTTGGCCGAGATTGGCTTATCCAAAGAGTTGTTGGAGGGGAAAACCATTCATGAGGTTTTTTCAGGGGAGACTTGTGTTCGGCTGGAACCTCACTTTCGAGCTGCGTTCGATGGCGAGGAGCGTGTTTTTGAGACTTCTTATGCAGGACGACAATTCGAGGTTCGCACGCTCCCCATCAGGGATGAGTACGGCAAGGTCATCGCGGGTATGGCGATGTTACAGGATATTACTGAGCGTTACCAAGCCCAAGAAACGCTGGTGAAGGAGCAGAACTTGCTGCGTGCTGTCGTGGATAATGTGCCCGATCCGATTTATGCCAAAGATCGTGAGGGTCGATTTGTGTTTGTGAACTCGACGGTTCTGGAACGGCCGTACCCGATTCCGGTGGCTGATCTGATTGGGAAAACCGATTTCGATTTCCTTTCGAAGGACCAAGCCGATTGCTATTGGGCACAAGAGCAGGACATCATGGAGAGCGGGCAAGCCATGATTAACAAGGAGGAGCATGCGATTGAAATCACGGGCAGGGAAGCCTGGCTGCTCATTACGAAAGTGCCTTGGCGTGACAGTTCTGGGAATACGGTGGGTATCGTCGGAGTCAATCGCGACGTTACGGAACTGAAGCGGGCTGAGATTGCTCTCAAGCAAAGCGAGGAGTCTCTTAAAGCACTTTTGGACGCGATTCCTGAGTCTGCGATTCTTATGGATAGGCGGGGCGTTGTCCTCAAAGCCAACCAAGCGATTGCAACGCGACTCGGTGTCTCAATGGAAGAACTGGTCGGTTCGTGCATTTATGATTTTCTCGCACCTGACGTGGCGAAAAGTCGGAGAGCGGAAATAGAAAAAGTGATTCATGCCGGCCAACCTCATCGTTTTTTGGATCAACGCAACGGACGGTACATCGACAACTATGTCTCCCCGGTTCTGGATTCGAATCACCAAGTTACCCACGTAGCGGTGTTGGGAGTGGATGTCACGAAACAGAAGCGGACGGAGGAGGCTCTCCGGGCGTCGGAGGCGAACTACCGGGAGATCTTCAATGCGATGAACGACGTGATTCTCGTTCATGACATTGAGACGGGCGAGATTTTGGACGCCAATCACAAGGTTAGGGAAATGTGGGGGTATGCGCCGGAAACTCTTTGTCATATGACGGTTGGAGAGCTCAGTGCTAATGAACCCCCCTATACTCAAGAGGAGGCGTTTCGTTGGATTCGAAAGGCTACGGAAGAGGGGCCCCAGCTTTTTGAGTGGCGGGCGAAGACGAAGGACGGTCGTGGATTTTGGCTTGAGGTGAGCCTCAGGCGAGCGACGGTCGGAGGTAAAGACTGCATGCTTGCGATTGCACGGGATATCTCGGAACGCAAGCGAACGGATCAGGAGCTTGCCAGGTATCGAGAGGATCTGGAGGAGCTTGCCGAGGAACAGACACGCGAGTTGAAAGAGTCGCAAGAGAAATTGCGTCTTTCCGAGCGGCTTGCATCGATCGGAACGCTTGCGACGGGTATCGCTCACGAGATCAACAATCCTGTGGGTGGTATTCAGTTAGCGGCTCAAAATGCGCTTGTGCTTACCAAGCGACCTGAGATGCAGGAGGTTCTTGACCTGTGCCTATCCGATATTGTTGAGAATGCCAAACGGTGCGATCGGATTGTCAAGAGTGTTTTGCAGTTTGCCAAGCAGGAACGAACCGATCGGTGGCTTGGTGACCTGAATGCGATTGTTCGAAGCGCGGCTTTGCTCACGCGCAAGTATGCCAAAGAGCGAGAAGGTAGGACCGAGCTGCAACTCGCCGATGATTTCCCGCAGGTGGCGGTGAATCCGGTAGAGATCGAGCAAGTTTTTGTCAACCTGATCCGGAACGCTTTTGAATGCGGCGTGCGGGGTGTCAAGGTGGTGATTCGTACGGAGCGGCGTCCGAAGACCGCTCGGATTGTGGTTGAGGACAATGGACCCGGTATGCTGGAGGAACAGCTCTTGCGTGTTTTTGATCCGTTCTTCACCACAAGAAGGCAGGAAGGTGGCACAGGGCTGGGGCTGAGTATTGTGCATGGTATCATAACCGATTGCGGTGGAACGATTAGTGTTCAGAGCAAGTTAGGTGAGGGGACGGCCTTTACCATTGACTTGCCGTGGGCGGTGGACTCCCAGGCGGAGGTTGACCATGTCAAAGATACTGATCGTTGATGATGAGCCGGTTTATCGGCGTCAGCTGGAGATCGCCCTGTTATCCAAGGGAAACGAGATCAGAACGGCTTCAAGCGGACGCGAAGCGATCGATGTGGGTGTCCGATACCGGCCGGACGTGCTTGTGACCGACTGGATGCTTCAGGACCATATCCATGGTTTGCATGTGGCCCGCGTGCTTCATGCCATCGCTCCGGGCATTGGGACCATCCTGATTACCGGTTTCCCCTCTGATGATCTCAGGGCCGGGGCGGACAAGACGAGTGTTCTCGAGTTTATTGAGAAGCCCTTTAGCTTGGAACGAATCGAAGGCGCCATTGAGAAGGCTTCCTCGTATTGGGAGCAGGTCGGGGAGTTTCCCAAGCTGGCGGTGATCGAAGTTGATGTCAATGGGTCGATTCTATATGCGAATGACCGCGCCAAGGAGTTTTTTGAGCAGACCTGGGCGGGTTCTGATGCGACGAATTTGGCGGAATTCTTTTCGCCTGAAGCCATGCCGGATCTGGATGCAGCTATTCATCGTTGGGTGGTGGCTTCGCCACTGGCCGATCAGTCGATTTCCTGGCGGCTTCGTTCGCAGGCGCAGTCCGAAGGTGAAAGCCGATTGGTCGTGTTGCTTCATCGCGATGATCCTCATTATGTGAATCTGACGCTTATCGAAATGCTTCTGGGTTTCAAGGATCCCGAAGTGACGCGTTGGCCGATGGATGGCCGCGTTCTCATCATCGACCCCGAAGCCGTCAACCGTCACTGGTTTGTATCTTCGCTGGAACGTGTCGGCGCTGGCTGTTATGCCGTCGAGTCCATTCCTGAGGGTCTCAAACTACTTCAGAGCGACGAAGGTCTGATGTACGTCATTTTGGGTATCGATATGCCAGATACCGACCTTGGTCCGTCCGTGGAGGAGATCCGGTTGGCTCGACCGGATGTGGTGATTGTGGGTACGAGCGATGACGACTATCGAAACGAATTTGCGGCGGTAGGCGTAAAGCATTTTCTCCAACAGCCATGGCAAAGTAGCGATCTCATCAATGAGCTGACGGGTCGGATTGGCAACTGTGCTGAATGCGGTTTGCCCATCCCCTTACGCCGTCCGCGCGAGGGCGAAGTAGGTAACAGTTGGATATGCACCGGCTGCGGTACGCGATACTTTGCGGTGTTCGATGACTACTTACCGATCGACATGCTCGAGAATGTTCGCCCGGGAGGGTGACTATGAGGTGACTTCATTTCATCGGGTAGTGACTTTTCGCGTGCGATTGAGCGGACGGGGGGGAGTGTGTGAATGTGCGCTTCGTGAAGGAGAGGTGCTCACCCGTCTAGCGCGGCAATTCGTCGCTACGTAAATTGTCAGCTGCTGTGTCGGTAAAAGTCCCGCCAAACTCGCCATCGACGCCCGCGCTGATGAAGATCGGTTTTCCACCATTGGCGGCTACCGCCTGCCTGGCTACCGGCGATGCACTTTGGGTCGTCAAACACCTAAGCGGCCGGCCCCAAGCATCTTGGAGTGTGCCCCAACCTGTGAATGTTGACTGCTTGTCTGTGTTTTCGGGCCAAGTTTGCCCGGAAAGACCTGCTTGGTCCTGGGGGTGAACACGCGATATCGCCGGGATCTGTTCCAGAATGGCTCGGGAGGCCGACAGACTCGATAACGTGGCGATCATGTGTGTTCCCGTCAGTTCGGCTTTCGGTTCGCGCGCCTGGCGATGCTTTTCCGTGGCCTCGTAGGTCCTGGTTCGGCTATCGTGCGAGGACTTTTTACGCGAAGGGGGTTCAGGAATGATCGGCCAGCTTCCCGTGGCATCGTGATAGGTGATGAGTGCCCGATCAAGCGTAGCCAGAAGTTGCTGTACCTGTGTGCGCTTGAGGTCTGTCCGAATGGTCGTGATGCCCAGGGCTACGATGACGACGGCCAGACCTAGGAATGCCCCCGCAACGAGCGTTTCCGTCAACGTCATGCCGGTAACGCATCGGCAGTTGCGTGGGGTAGAATGCTGTTTTGTCCGGTTATGTGGGTCAAAATGATGGGATACGTTTAGCATAATTCACATTCCTGATGAAGTTATGGTGTTTGCCCCGGTGGCGATTGTCAACCTAGCGGGTGGTTTGTTGGAGTTGGGGGCGATTGGGTTGCAGGGGTCAGGTTGGACGATTCGGGGAGGCGTTGATGCTGCGGGGGGTTTATGGACACTCCGCGAGAAGGTAGAATCATCGTCGATGCGATGTGGGAATAGCAAGCTTCGTTCGGTTGCAGAAGCTGGTTGGTCCGGCGGAATTTCTTCCGTCGGCTTGACGGCGATGGTTGTTGCACTGCACGTATCGGTGCTCACGAGGCGATTGTCGCGCCGTTCGGCTTCGGTGGGTACGCTGCCATTGTTGATTTGGCAGCTGCCAACGGTGCGTCAAGGTGTGATGACCTCAGCGGACCAAGGAACTTCCTCTCATCCTGTTCGCAATTACTGTTTTGGCCGATTGTCCCTGAGCGTCGGAATCGTCGTCATCGCTCTGGCGGCTTGGCTCCATATCATTCACAGTAACGGCACGCTCGGGCACTGAACACTTCACGCATTACGTTGCCGTTCCGTTCACGCAAACATGAATTGCCGGAAGCGGGTGGAACTCGCGTTACTCTTGATATCAGGAATTTAACCGTGTCTGTTCTTGATTGGCCCAGCAAACTGTTCCGTAAGGTCGTTGGTACGCGTAATGATCGGCTGTTGAAGCGGTACGGTATGATCGCTGATGCTGTACTTGTTTTTGAGGAACAATACCGAGCGATGACGCCGGAGCAACTCCTCGCCCAGAGTGATGAATTCAAGCGAAGGCTGGCTGAAGGCGAATCGGTCGCGTCCATTCTACCTGAGGCCTTTGCGGCTTTGCGTGAAGCATCGGATCGCGCCCAGAAACATCGCCATTTTCATTGTCAGTTGATTGGTGGGCAGGTGCTCTTCGAGAGCAACGTCGCGGAGATGAAGACCGGTGAGGGAAAGACCATTGTCTGTCACCTCTCCGCTTACCTGAAGTTTCTTCAAAACAAGAAAGTCCACATCGTTACCGTCAACGACTACCTCGTTCGGCGTGATGCCGAGTTTGCCCAACCGATTTTTGCGTTACTGGGGGCGGCGGTGGGCTATATTCAATCCCAGATGGACCCAGGTGGACATGAGGGGACACGTCAAGAAGCGTACGCATGCGACATTACTTACGGTACGAACAGTGAGTTCGGCTTCGATTATCTTCGCGACAACATGAAAGTCCGACATGAGGAGCAGGTCCAAGGCCGACTCGACTATTCGATCGTGGACGAAGTGGACTCGATTTTGATCGACGAAGCGCGCACGCCGTTGATTATCAGTGGCCCGGCTCGCGACGACGTGAGTCGTTACTCGTGGGCGGACGGTTTGTCGCGTTTTCTTGTTCGTCAACAGGGTACGCTCAACAACGAAACGGCGAAACGGATTAGCGAGTGGGGTGACTCGCCGCCCGAGCCCTTGATGCAGAATCCCAAGTTCGAGGATGCGTTAAAACGCTTTCGGATTGATCCCTTCATGCTGATCGAAGATGAGGCTGAGGCCATTCTGCACACACAGCTTTATGTCGTGCAGCGTGATCGCAAGCAGGTCCACTTGACGCACGAAGGGGTGCAACGTGCGCAGGATGAAGCGGGTATCGGGAGTTTCTACGTGGGCGAGAACATGGAATGCCCGCATCTGGTCGAGAACTCTCTTCGCGCTCACGTTGTTTACGAACGTGACAAGGAATATGTGATTCAGGATCGGCAGGTGATTATCGTCGATGAGTTTACCGGTCGATTGATGCACGGCCGACAGTGGTCTGACGGGCTGCACCAAGCGGTTGAAGCCAAGGAATCCGTGCCGGTCAAGGAGGAAACCCAGACCCTCGCCACGATCACCATCCAGAATTTCCTCAAGCTGTACGAAAGCATCGCCGGCATGACGGGTACCGCCATGACCGAGGCCGAAGAGTTCATGAAGATCTACCATCTCGAGGTCGTGTCGATCCCCACGAATCGCCCTGTCAATCGAATGGACCACAACGACCGGATTTACCGTACGACGGCGGGTAAATATGACATGATCGTGGAAGAGATTCACGAGATGCATCGCCGAGGTCGGCCGAATGATCCGTTCCTTCTGGCTGAACTTTTCAAGCGGCTTCGCCCGATTGTTGCGTCCAGCCCCGAGAGTCAACCGGATGATGCTCTGAGTCGACTCGATGAGGCATTGGCTCGTTTTGAACAGGCGGAAAACAACGACACCCAAACGGTGCAATTGATGCTTGAGACCTACGACGTCATTATGGGGGATCTGGCGACGGGTCGTCCTGTTCTGGTGGGTACCACGAGCGTCGAGAATTCGGAAAAGCTTTCCAAACTTTTAGAGCGAACCTATGGTATCGAGCATGAGGTACTCAACGCCAAGCAACATGCTCGCGAAGCCGAGATCGTGCTGAAAGCAGGTGAACAATACGCGCCGACGCGAGGACATGATAAGCGGATGGTCGGCAACGTGACGATCGCAACCAATATGGCCGGTCGGGGGACGGACATCAAGCTCGCGCCCGGCGTGGTTTATCCGAAGTGCAAGGTGACGGAGAAAGTCAGGGAGTTGGCGCCGAACGCGTCGGAGGAATCCCTCGCGCTCTACCCTGTCGGCAGTACGAAATGTTGCATTTATTGTGAGGAGTACGATCCAAGGACCAACTGTGCTCACTGCTTCAAGCCTCAGCTGGACTTGCGTTTCCCTGCGTTGGGCCGGACGGTGTGTGCCATGAATTCGCCGTGTGGCTTGCACATTGTCGGTACGGAGCGTCACGAGGCTCGGCGGATCGACAATCAGCTTCGTGGGCGGTCCGGTCGGCAGGGTGATTCAGGTTCCAGTCGCTTCTTCTTGTCCTTGGAAGACGATCTTCTGAAGCTCTTCATGCCCGACTGGATGCTCAAGATGATGGAGAAGCTGGGTTTCACCGAGGGTGTCAGTCTCGAAGACAAGCGTGTCAGCAAGGGGATCGAACGCGCCCAAAAAAAGGTTGAAGAACGCAACTTCTCGATTCGCAAGCACCTGCTCGAATGGGATGAGCCGATGGACTACCAACGACGCTCGTTTTATTCGGAGCGTCAACAGATCCTCGAAGGCCAGCGACTCAGTGATCTAATCTGGCGGATGATTGATGACGGTATTGATGATGCAGTGGGTGATTATTTAGCGGAGGACTATGTCGCTCGTCGGGTCAGCGATTGGTGCCGAAGTGCCCTCGATTTACCGATTGCCGCCGACGCGCTAGGTGACGAGGATCCGGATTACCTCATGAGGCGTATCCGCGGGAAGGCCAAGGATGAGGCCTATGACGCGCTGCGCACTTCTGTCGGTGAGTATATCGATGAGGAGGAGCCTCCCGGACAGTGGGACGTGGGGGGCTTGCTCAAATGGGCGCAGCGGATGTTCCATGTGTCCGCGACGCAGAATCAACTCCGCAAGATGACGCCTTCGGAGATTGAGGAATTATTGATGGAGGCTGCCGATGAACACTTCGATAAGGTGGACCTGTCGCCGGTTGAGGTGTATCTCGACCCCCAGCATGGTCGAGCCGCTCTTACGGATTGGGCGCGGGCTCGCTTTGGGATCGATCTGAAGACGGAGGAGATTGCTGAGGGATCTTCCTCGGCGGTGGCGGACATCATTCGCGAGAAAGCCCGCGCCGCTTACACTCGCCGCGAGATTCACTATCCCGCTGAAGCGATCATGAATCGCGCCTTTTCGACGTCCGGGACGGATAGTGTCTATGCGTTACAGCAGATTGTGGATTGGGCCAATGCCAAGTACCGCGTGGATTGGACGGCAGAGTATTTGGCTGACCGAAGCATCGATTCGATTTTTGACGAACTCGTTTCGGTGACCCAGGCGTTTGTCAAAGACGGACGGTTGGAGCGTGAGATTGACGATGCCTTGGCGAAGTACGCTGGTAGCGAGAATGGCGAACTCAGTGATTGGGCTGCTCGGCGTTTTGGCAAGGTCGTGGATGCGGAGGCGCTGAAGTCGCCAGATAACGATCCTCGTGAGGTTCTTCGCGAGGCGGGTGAGCAGCTGGTCCGTTGGGAGCTGACGCAGCTCGAACGGTATGTGTTACTTCGGATCTACGATCAGGGCTGGAAGGATCATCTGCTCGAGATGGACCATCTCAAGAATGCGATTATGCAGAGGCCGTTGGGTGGCGACCAAACACATCCGCAGAGCCAATATGCGATCGAAGGACGTGATCTGTTCGATCAGATGTGGAAGATCATTCGTGATCGTGTCACCGATACGGTTTTCAAGGTTTCCGGTGGTGCCGAGGGTGGCCCGGCCGGCGGCGGCTTGCTTTCGCGAGCCCAGGCACGCCATGATTCGTCGCTTGGAGCGGGTTTTGCGGGTGCCGATGCGGATCAAGAAGCCGCTATGCGTGCGCAGGGCGAGGCAGCCAAGTCGGCCACCATCCGCCGCGATCAGCCGAAGGTGGGCCGGAACGACCCGTGCCCTTGCGGATCGGGCAAGAAATATAAACAATGTCATGGGAAGAAGTAACGTTCGAAATGTCTTGTTCAGCAGGGAGATGCTTCATGGGAATCGATGAACGACGTTTGACTTCGCGTTTTGATCGCAAACGTGAGAAGAAGGATGCGGTCAAGGCCGGCTTGCCCGGCGAAGACGAGGGACCCCTGCCTCCTCCGGTCGAAACCATTCACTCGCAGCATGCCGTGGGACGCAATGATCCCTGCCCTTGCGGCTCCGGGAAGAAATACAAGAAGTGTTGTGGGAAGTAGTGCCGAGACATAGGGGGGCCTAGCCGATGGATGTCTGTTTGGCTCGTGGATGCCCTGTGCTGTGCGGTCGAAGTGTCGGTCGTACCGGTTACGGCTGAGAACTTTGGATCGCGAGAGTTTTTGTACGACACGCCATGGTCACTTTTTCCTTCACATTGTTGACCGTATCGGTGCTGGTGCCTGGTGCTGAGCCCGAGTGGTGGGATGCTTGGCTCGCCAAGCTGTACGCGACGGTCCGGGATCCGTGGTTCCTGTTTGGGATGATCGCGCAGAGCCTCTTCTTCTTTCGGTTCTTGATTCAGTGGATTGTCAGTGAACGGCGGCGACAAAGCACGATCCCGCTCGCATTCTGGTACTTGTCGTTGGTTGGTGGTTTGGCGACGTTTGTGTACGCCTGCCATGAGGCTCAGCCGGTTTTTATGTTAGGCCAGCTGTTGGCGTGTGTGATTTATGTTCGCAACCTCATGTTGATCCACGGACGGGCGGCTCGGCTCCGACGGGCTGGATTGCCCGCGGAGGGGCCGGAGTCTGCGGCCCTGGAAAACGGTTCAATAGAATAGTCAGCTTAATAAGTACATTGTTAGCGTAACCCCGTTTTGCTTGTTGCATCTCCAATGGTGGTACCAATTGGGTGTGGAGGCCCTATAATGCAGTGATGTAGGTTAGGTAGGAGGTTTGTTGGTGGCGAGCGTACTGGCTTTTAGTTTTCCGGTGAAAGAAATTATAATAGCCTGTGGCTTGCTCATCGTGGCTGTGATTGTTCTGTGGATGGGCCTCTGGTACTATCGGCGCCGGTGGCTTGGCGAGGGGCAATCGCCCGATAATCTAACTTGGAGTTTCGCTGATCTGCGGAAAATGCGGGATGAGGGCCAGTTGACGGAGCGGGAGTATGAGTCCCTTCGGGCGGCCCTGATGAACATCTACGGGAGGGGGTCGTCGGTGGGTGGATCGTCGGACGGGAAGACGGCAGACGAGCAGGTTTGAGGCGAATGAGCTTCATTTTGATCTGAAGAAACGACCGTGGCTCTGACGATAGATCGAACAAGAGTGGGGCAGCGGGCCGATAATGAGGTCTCAAGCTTTTGGTTGGGTGGTGACCAGAGAAGTCGAAGGCTTCGCCGGTGGCGAGGTTTTCTCGACATTGAATTGGTGAAAAGGACGTTTGATGGCAGGAACTCGTAGTGGCAATGTGGGTGGGGGTGGCAGAGGCGGACGCCGGCAGACGACGTGCAGCTTTTGCGGCAAGGGGCAGCGCGAGGTCGGTCCGATGGTGGAAGGGCCTAGCGATGTGTACATTTGTGCAGCCTGTGTGGATCTCTGTCACAACATCATCAAGCAGGAAAAGCGCAAGACGGGCCCGGCCCGGCATCTGACAGGCTCGATCCCCCCTCCGAGGCAGATCAAGGAGTTCCTTGACCAATATGTGATTGGCCAAGAGCATGCCAAACGGTCGATGGCCGTGGCCGTCCACAACCATTACAAGCGGTTGAGTCATACGGACGGTGCTGACGACGATGATGTCGAAATTGACAAGTCGAACGTTCTGCTCGTCGGACCGACGGGCTGCGGCAAGACGTTGTTGGCTCGGACTCTGGCGCGGGTTTTGAATGTGCCGTTTGCCATCGGGGATGCAACGACGCTGACGGAGGCGGGCTACGTTGGGGAGGATGTCGAAAACATCCTTCTTCGGTTGCTTCAGAATGCGGACTACGATCTCGAAGCGGCGCAGCGTGGTATTGTCTACATCGACGAGATCGACAAGATTGGCAAGACCAGTCAAAACGTGAGTATCACACGCGATGTGAGCGGCGAAGGTGTCCAACAGGCGCTGTTGAAGATGCTGGAAGGTTCGATTTCCAATATTCCACCGCAGGGCGGTCGCAAGCATCCCGAGCAGCAGTACATCCAGATGGATACGACGCATATCCTCTTCATCTGTGGGGGGACGTTTAGCGGTATCGAGGAAATTATCGGGCGCCGGCTCGGTAAGGCTTCGATCGGCTTCACCGGCGAGATGAGTTCCGTTGATGAAATCACCCAGCGAACTAATACGTTGCACAATGTAACGCCGGAAGATTTGGTCGAGTTCGGGATGATTCCCGAGCTCGTGGGGCGTGTTCCGGTGATTACCGCGTTGGATCCGCTCGGTGTGCCATCTCTCGTGCGCATTTTGACCGAGCCGAAGAATGCCTTGTGCCGTCAGTATCAGCGGTTTTTTGAGATGGAAGGCTGTGAACTCGAATTTGAGCCTGCCGCCTTGCGGATTGTGGCTGAAAAGGCGTTGAAACGGGACACCGGCGCTCGAGCCCTTCGCGGCGTCATGGAAGATCTTACGCTCGATGTGATGTATCGTTTGCCCGAAGAAGGCAACAACGGCAAATACGTTTTTAGCGAACAGGTTGCTTGTGGCGAAGCGGACCTCTTCGAGCAGCGTGTTCGTCGCAAAGAGTCGGCTTAAGATCGTTGAGTCCCCTATGGAGCGGTAGAGGGACTGATTGTTTTAAAGATGTGTGAATGTGGCAAGGGTCTGCGCCGTCGGTTCCGGTGCACTTCGCTATCTTGCTTACAATGGCGTCACATCTCGACAAACCTTCTATTTTGAATTGTTTCCATTCCCGCAGAACATGTCCTTGGGTCTCAACCAGGTCTTCGGCAATATTTGTGGTATTGGTTTGTTTCAGGTAACCCATCTGATTGCCTCTGGGTGGCGCAGCGGCGATAATAAATTATACGTTGTTGGGTCGGTTCTTATTGGCGTTGGTCCGAGGGCGAGGGAGAACTTAACGATGCCTGTTCGAACGCCCGTAGTGGCCGGTCAATTCTATCCCGTATCGCGTGAGCAATGTCAGGCTGAATTGGCGGAGTACGCCACGGTTTCGGTTTCGACACAGGAGGCCGGTACCGCTGCCGATCGCGATCGCGTGGAGCCGGCTGGCCGAATCGATCGTCCGGTGGGTGGGATCGTTCCGCATGCGGGCTGGGTGTGCAGTGGGAGCGTTGCGGCATGTGTGATTCGCGAGCTTGCACGTGACCCGGCCCTGGAGACCTTTGTGGTCTTTGGTGCGGTCCATCGTGTTTCCGGGATTCAGGCCTCGGTGTTTGGCCGGGGGAGCTGGCGTACACCGCTCGGTGATATCGAGATCGATGAAGCATTGGCGTCGGCGGTGGTGTCGGCTTCTCCGTTGATCGTGGCCGATCCGGATGCGCATCGGCTCGAGCATTCCATCGAAGTTCAAGTGCCTTTCATTCAGCACTTCAGATCATCGGTCAAACTTCTTCCGATCATGGTACCGCCGAGTGCGTCGTCTCATGAGGTGGGGCGTATTGTTGGACAAAAGAGCCGGGAGCTGGGTCGAGTCGCGGCATTCTTGGGGTCGACCGATTTGACGCATTACGGGCCTCGGTACGGCTTTGTGCCGCATGGCGTGGGACCGGCCGCTTTGAAATGGGCCAAGGATGTCAATGATCGGCGTCTACTGGAGATCGTGCTTGACCTTCAGGCGGATCGCGTGGTTTACGAAGCCGAGCGGCATCACAATGCTTGCGGCAGTGGGGCCGTTGCTGCGGCTATTTCGGCATGTCGGGAGAAGGGGGCGAGTCGTGCTCTGTTGCTTCAGCATACGACCAGCTATGAAGTGCTTAGGGCTCGCATGGGAGAAATGGACGACGCGGTGGGTTACGCGGGCGTTATTTTCGGTTAGAGTCGTGGTGCTGTTTGCGTCATGGTTTTGAGAGCGAAACAGACCGTCAACAAAGGGGGTTGGGCTGTTCTCGCTGTTACGCCTAGTCGTAAGTTGCTGTCATTGTCTTGTAGATAAGGAACAAATGGATGCGAAGACGACTTCTATGGATGGCGTCGTTGTTGTTGCTAGCGGGTTGTCCGGGTGTTACCCCCAGTCCCTCAGCTCAACAGTGGAACACGGTTCGCGTCGACAATAACCCTTCGGTGTTACCGGTTGCGGTGGTGGTCTTCGATATGGACAGCGATGGCGCGCTTGATGTTGTCAGTGTTTGGCGTGGCTCGCCAGTGGGGGGTGGTAGCCGAGTGGCGGCCGTGGTGATCCATTTCCAGTTGACGCCTACGAGTTGGGAGACGGTGGTGATTGACGAGAACGCCCGGTATGCCGAGGCCAACGGGCTTACGGTTGCGGACATTGATCTCGACGGCGATCCCGACATTGTGGTGGCGGCCCAGACTTCCATCGTGTATCTCAACGCGCCGGCGAATCCCCGCCTGACGAATCAGTGGGACGTTTTCCCGCTAGCCGCATCGATCAACGATGAGTTCAAAGCGTGGTTCGATGTGGCGGCTGGACAGATCGACGGTGATTTCGGTTTGGACATTGCTGCGGCTCTGAATGATGATGGACGTGTCGTTTGGTTCCGTTCGCCTCAAGATCCCAATTCAGCCGCCGGTTGGCAACGTATCGATATCGACGCAACGACACGTTCTCAAGCCGATTCGGTCCTGTTGCTTGATCTGGATAGTGACGGCCAACTGGACGTTATTTCAACGGCTGCGAATGAGACGACCGCCGCCGTCAGTTGGTACGAACAGCCCGACGATCCGGTGCTGGACGACTGGACCAAGAATCGAATGAGTGATTTTTCGGGGGCGACCCGGTTTGCGATGGGCGATCTTGACAATGACCAGAAGGTGGATCTGGCGGCTATTTCGCCTGCCGATAAGCGGGTCGCGTGGTTGCCTCAACCTGTGAACATAAGGAATCAATGGAGCGGCTGGGAGCTGGCGAATTTTGACTCTTCGCTTGACGGTCGCGTTCCGGTTGACATTGCGATTGCCGATATGGACAACAACGGGCAAAACGACGTGATTGTTGTGACGGCTGACCCTAGCACGATTTCGTATTTCACGCCCACGTCCGACAACCGTTTTCATTGGACCGAACAGCGAATCTATTCGCTCGCGGAGGCTGACTTTGCCCTCATCGATGTGGCCGACTTCGACGAGGACAACGATATTGATGTCGCTGTCCCCATGCAGGATCAACGCACCGACACGGTAGACCGGGTGGAGTGGTTGATTAACCCCACGAACGGAGGCGTGGCGGGGGGATCTTGACGGTGGGTCCCGCACGCCAAACAATGGCGAACGATGTCCCGTCGGGTGGCAACATGCGGTTCAGCGAATCGTCGTTGTGGTGCTTTCGCTTATTATTGCTGTTTATTTGATGCCGGTTTTGCGGAGGTTTGCATATCGATGGGTGGAGTGCCCCAAGCGACCAAAGGGATGTTTCTGACGCGCGTTCTCGCGAATGAGCCGCTTTGCCGAGATCACTGGCGTTTAGTGATCGAGGTTGACGGATTTCCCGATGCTCAACCTGGGCAGTTTGTCCAGGTTCTTTGTAGCGATCCTGATGATGACCGGCACGCGGGCGGTGCCTATATTCGTCGGCCTTTCAGCATGGGGGGGTTACGGCGCCAAGGTGACCGATGCGAAATCGATATTCTGCACCGTGTGGTTGGTGTCGGCACGCGCTGGTTGTCGCGTTTGCAGCCTGGTGATTCGGTCAGCATTATTGGGCCGCTTGGCAAGCCGTTTCAGCTATTCGACGATCATTCTGTCGCTTATCTGGTTGGTGGTGGTATCGGTTTGCCGCCGTTGGTATGGATGGCTGAGTCCTTGAAGGTAGCGGGTAAGCGAGCGGTGGCTTTCTGCGGGGCGCGCACGGCCGATCTTATGCCGTTGAGCTGTGAAGCAACCGTCCCCTCGAATGTGGCTGACGCGACACCTGTGGTTCGCGATTTCGCACAGTTTGACACGCCTTCGATTGTGTGTACGGACGATGGGACACTGGGGGTTTCCGGTTTGATTCCTGATGTTTTTGAACGTTATTTGCAGCGTCATGCAGCGGATGCGGCACGGTCGGCGGTTGTGTATACCTGCGGCCCCGATCCGATGATGAGAGCCGTGGCTGAGATATGCCAGCATCGCTCGATCCGGTGTCAGGTCTGTCTTGAACGCATGATGGCGTGTGGTATGGCGACGTGCCAGTCCTGTGTGGTGCGTGTTCGCGATAAAAAGCGCGATGAAGGCTGGGGGTATCGTCTTTGTTGTACCGATGGCCCTGTTTTTGACGCCGCCGACGTTTTTTGGGACAGCTGACATGCGGGTGGTGGAGATCCCGTTTTGTGTCTTGCCGCTTCAATAGGCGGGGAGAACGAATTCAGGTATAATGAATTTTAGTTTTTCGGCAGCGACTGCCGTTTCACTTCATGCATGCACATTCGAGAAGCGATCGGCAGTTACTGTGTGTGTTTGCTGTAAACCGGGCAAACGCTTGATCGTAGGTGAACCGGCGCCTGGACCAACGGAGCATTTGCATGAACGCAGCCGAGGACACGAGTAAGCCGGAACGAAACGAGTATTTAGGTATCTATGAGGACGGCGTGATCCGTTTATCGGCGCGCGTCGATTGGCCTGAGGGCACGCCCGTGTCCGTTCGTGTGGCAGATTCGGAATCGCTGGTCACTGATAAGGGGTTTGGTAAAGTCATCGTTGCGGGTTTTGGTTTGGCGGGCCGGTGGGTTGCAGACATTTTCGATCGCCATGGCATCGACTACGTTATCGTCGAAGAGAACCTCGATACGGTCCGGACCCAGCGCAGCCTTGGGCGGGAAGTGGTTGAAGGAAACATTGCCAGTGAGGAAACGCTCCGTTACGCTGGTATCGAGCATGCTTCCATTCTTGCACTGACTATACCCGACGAAGCGGCTGTTCTTGAAGCGACGCGTATTGCGCGACGACTGAAGCCGGGGATCTATATTGTCGCACGTACGACTTATTCGTCTGCAGGCATGCAGGCCTCGCAGCTCGGTGCTGACGACGTGATCAAGGCCGAGCAGGTTGTGGCCCGTCAATTCTACGAGATGTTGCTCCGCAAGCTTGGCGGAGAGAAGAAATCCAGCGTTTCCCCGTAACGGTTTTGTTGCTGCCGAGTACTCGTCGTTCACGAACAGAGCTGGCCGATGGGTATGAACAATCAATCGGAATCAACAGAACGAGCCGACGCGGATCTCATGCGTCTCAAATGTAAGCGTATGGTCGATGAGCAGATTCGTGCTCGGGGCATTACGGATGCACGTGTTTTAGAGGTGATGGAGCGTGTGCCGCGCGACCGTTTCGTTTTGCCGGATCAGGCGTCGCACGCGTTTGAGGACCGTGCGCTGGGTATTGCGCTTGGTCAGACGATCTCGCAGCCTTATGTTGTGAGTGCGATGACGGCCGCCCTTCAACTTGAACCTCAGCATCGCGTACTTGAAGTTGGAACGGGTTCGGGCTATCAAACCGCCATCCTTGCCTCTCTGGCGTCGGCGGTTTACACGATCGAACGTTTGGAACCGCTGCTCACTGCAGCACAAGCACTGCTCACGTCGCTGGGGATCCAGAATGTTTGTTATCGCGTTGGCGATGGCAGTCTCGGTTGGCGTGAAGCTGCTCCATTTGATGGGATTATCGTAACGGCAGCTGCACCCGAAGCGCCAAGGTCGCTTGTCGATCAACTTGCGGATGGTGGGCGACTTGTGATTCCGGTGGGCGGTCCGCGGGAACAGAACCTGACGGTGGTCGAGCGTATCGGTACGACTCTCCGAGAAAGACCGAGTTTTGCCTGTCGATTCGTCAAGCTGATCGGCAAAGAAGCTTGGCCTGAGGCTGGGCAATCCGATTGGTTTGACGAGTTACAGGAATCGGGAGAGTGATCGGGGCAACAAGGCCTACGTGTTTAGACCTATGGTGCAGAGTCGCAACCCAATGAAAGCGAAAAAAACTTCCGGGACAGAATCGTGTTCCGGCCCGGAAGTGCGCCACGGCTAAGACAGCCGATTACTGAGAGATTACTTTTGAATAATTGACCGATACGTTTCGCCTTGATCGCTCGTATATACTTTTACGCTGTCATTTAAGCGCGTTCACGTGTCGAAAATTGGCACCGTCGAACTTCCTTTTCGGGGCCCTTATTTGCCGCCCTCATGGGAGCGACTATATCGCGCTTCTGCTGCCGGTGTCAATGCATGCATCGGCGAATTCGTCGCTGGGCATGAAAATCCTAAGCTTATGTAAAATAACAGGTTACGGACTGTGCGTATTTTGGGGTCGAACGCTGGAATCACAAGTACTGCTCTCACCGAAGCTTGGCCGTCGGAGGCAAAAAGGAAATTTTTTTAGAAATAAACTGGGCAATAAGGCCCTTTTGTGGGGGCAGTAGAGTCGGTTCATGTGGGGCTTGAACCGAAGTGCTTCGTGTCGGGCTCTTTCTTGTTCGTTCGGCGTGTCTGAAAAGCCCGAAGAACGCCAAAAAGGGGTTCGGGAGCGTACGCGGCGAAGGGTTGGATGGGGGTGTGTGTCGCGTTTTCGTCAAGTTGAGCCAGGCAGGCGGTGCTTCGTCACCGTTATGGCGTAGGGAGTTTGATGAATAATGTGATGGCTTCGCCGCTGGGCAAATGTCGAAACTCGGCAAGCCGCGCGTCCACCCGAACGAGTTGGAAATCTCCCCTCTGCTCACCGATTCGCATGACTGTGCCGTCGACGGATGCCAGACAGCCATTAGGGCCGACAAGGGTGGACTGGAGTTCATGTTCGACTGAAAAGGCCGCCAGCAAATCCGCTGTCGAGCTTTCCTTTTGCTTCTCGGTTTCCTTGGCGGCTTCCTGTTGTTGCCGATAGATAAGAAACTTGCCGGACAAGGAAAAGATGTCCCTTGCGGCTTGACGTTCGGGAAGCTGATCCAGCCATTCGAGGACGGGATCTCCTGCATCTTGTGGAGACGGGTTGGCCGAGGAGGCGTTCGTAGCGTTGGGGTTTGGTTCGGAGGCCGTTGGTATGCTGGCTGCGTCGGCGGTTTCAGGTGTACCCATGAATAGGCGATCGCCGACGAATCCAGCGATGGTAACCATGAGCGAACTGACATAGATTGCTCGTTTGCGATTCATGGTGTTCGGCCTCCATCGTGTGTCCGAGGCGGTGTGTTGGCTGCAAGTAGGGGCGTCGGCATTTCTTCACGAACGCCGTTGATCCGGCACGACCACGTGACAAGACACAGTGAGTTTTCTTGAGGTTGGACGGTGTTGATCGAAAAGTTCGTCACGTCAACAAAGTCGATGGTGGATTCGATCGACGTGAATAGCCGCTGGATATCGAGAAAGCTTGCATGGGCAACGAACTCGACCATGTGGGCCCTGTGATCGGGGTAATCGACGGCATCGATGGGCAGATATTGTGTAATTTTCACGTTGCAGCGATCAGCCAACGCTGTGATTCGAGCAATTTGGAGATCTTTCTGACCGGCAGGGGGTGGCGCGCCGCCGATCTTGTCGAGGAGGTCAGTTTGTTCGCCAATCTGACGCTCAATGCGGTGTAACTTGTCTTGCGTGCGTTCCAACTCCTCCTGGGCGGCTTGTTTGGCGATTCGCATGCGAGGAAGGCTGGACAGCGACTCGAGCGAAGGGTGGATGAGCAGGACGTAGATCGCACCCGCAACGAGTAGGCCGCTGGCAAGGCTTACCCACTCATGTGGTTTCAGTGCATGGATCGATGTGACCTTTGCCATCTGCTACCATTGCCCTCGCAATTCAAATGAAACGGTCTCTTGTTTTTCCAACTGATCGCTTCTCATCTGTCGGAGATCGATCGCAGAGAATACGCTAGACGCATGTAGCATCGTCATGAATACCGACAAGCCCTCATGACTTGCAGCATGGCCACGCACGAGGATTCCCTGTATCGCGGGTCGTGGTGCAGCATGGGCGTCCACTTGCGAGGACGACGAGCCTGCTTTGGCCGGCTTACGCGTAGCCACGGTGTTTCGCTTCGGTTTTGCCCATCGCGGAGGATCGGTGGCGATGGAGTTGAGTACGATGTCTTGCGGTGTGGTTTGTGCCAATGCACTGAGCAGCCGGCTCCAGCGGTGCGTTTCTCGGAGTTGCTTGGCCAGCACGATGTTTCTTTCGACCTTGGTCATATCGCGCAACGTGTTGGTGAGTTCCTTTTTGAGTGGTTCGACGGTTTTGGTTGCTTCCTCGGTAACGGCAACAAGATCGCGTTTCTCACCGGCGCGAATGTGCAACACGAGGCCGGCGCAGAGTTCAAGGACCACCAAGGTAACGCCCATAACCACTCCCCGCTGAAACCACCGGTCGTGAATTCGCGCCTTTCGGTAAGACTCGGGTAGTAGGTTCACGCTGACGGTCAAGGTGTCTCCCTATTCAAGACGAGTCCTATGCAGGGCGCGAGCACGGCATAGTTTGAAGGTTTTGACACCGGATGAGGCTCAGACTCAGTACTGTTTTTTCCAACGCCGAACAGAGCAGTAGGATCGGGCAGGCAGACGGGGACGCCGAGGCGGGCACTCAGCACATCCACCAGGCCCCGCAGACGCGATCCGCCGCCGACGAGATAGAGAGGACCCGCTTGCACGCCGGCCCATTGTCCCATGGCAAAACGGTAGGAGCGTTCGATCTCTCGGGCCATCTCGTCGATGATCGGTCGCATGATCCCGTATAGTACGCTGGGCAACTCGTCCTCGGTGACGCGGGTGAGACCGCTCAACATTGAACGAAGGCCTCGATCGGTGGCTTGGATGCCGTACACGCGCTTGTACCGTTCTGCGATGGCGAAGTTGACATGGAGTGTTTTGGCCAACGTCTCGGTCCATTCCCGACCACCGGTTCGTATGATACGAGCGTATACCGGTCGGTCAGCGTGAATGAGGTACAACCGGCAGGACTGAAATCCGAGGTCCAGAATTCCCCACAAGACCTTGCTGGATTCATGACCTGTGGCGGTCTGTTGGGCTTGCTGGAGACGAATCATCGCGTTTGGGATAATGTCGGCGTGTTCGCATTCGAGCCTTTGTTCGCCAAGAAGCGCGAGCCGGCTTTCAAGGGTGTCGCGATGGGCGGCTACGATCATGGCGGGTGCTTTACCTGTGGCTTCGGGCTTGAGTGACCAAGCTGCGACTTCTGATTCAGTCATTGGCCAAGGCATCTGTCGATCGAGCTCAATTTGCAGCGCCGTCCGGAGTTGGGCCGGCGGTTGTTTCAGTACCGCATTGGGCACGTCCAGCAAGTGGTAATTGACATCGGGTGGACTGAGGGCCAGCGCAATTCGTTGGCCCGAAAAGGTTCCTGGCCCGAAGGCCAATTGCAGATCTTTTGCGGAATGGGGTGGGGGCGGCTCAGCCGAGTTGGGTTCTGTTTCGAGGTTGACCCAATGGTGGACATGCCAGTGGTTGCCGCGTCGTCGCAACTGAATCGCGCGGAGTGAGCATGTGCCGAAATCGACACCGATCAAGGTTGTTGTTTTTCGTATTCTGAGCGCAACCACAGCTCACCTTTCACGTTTTCAGCCAGCCATCCCTGCCATGTCGAACATGGGCAGGAATAGCGAGAAGGCAATGATCCCTACAACCAACCCCATGCCAGCCAAGATGAGTGGCTCGATAATGCGTGTCAAAGATGCCAGCGCTTCGCCATTCTCATCTTCGAGGCTTGATGCGACGAACAGCAACGAGTCCGTCAGTCGGCCGCTTTCTTCGCCGGTGGCGATTGCGCCGGCGTATGTCTTAGGGATGAGCCACGTTGATTTCAGTTCGGATCCGACCAGATTGCCGTCCGTGACGGTACGAGCGACGCGCCCGATGAGTTCATGAAATTCGTGATTGGTTGTGCCTCGCTGAACGAGTTCGACGGCATCAAGCAGGCCGACTTTGCTTTGCAGAAGTTGCCCCCAAATTCGGCACATGCGGGCCAGGATGATATTGCGAATGAGGCCGCCAAAAATCGGGACGCGAACCACGGTACACGAAAGCGAGCGTTTGCCGCCTGGGCTGCGCAGAAACATCGTTGTTCCGACGCCAGTTGCTACTAAGGCCGTCAACACGTAGTACCAGTGGACCTGTACCCAGCGCGAACTCGATATCATGATGGAAGTTGACAAAGGTAGCTCGACGTCCAGGACCTCAAACATGTCGGCAAATCGCGGTAGTACAAAGACAAGCAAGATCACCATGACAGCCGCACACAACACGAGCAGAACAGCTGGGTAGCTGATCGCCCCGATGACGCGATTTCTGATTTCCATTTGTTGGCGGGTGAGCAAGCCGAGACGATCAAAAGCAAGTCCCAATTCGCCAGAGGCTTCGCCTGCCGTCACCATACTGACATAGATGCCGGAGAAGAGCTTCGGGAATCGGGACAGGGCGACGCTCAGTGGTTTACCCTGTTCGACATCTTCGTGGATCGTACGAACAACGTCGCGCCATCCGGTGCGTTGGGTTTGATGTTCTATGGCCTCGAGTGCTTCGACCACGCGAGCTCCGGACCGCAGCAGCATGGACATTTGTTGTGTGAAGAGCACGACGTCACGAAACTTTGCCTTGGGGCCTTGTCGGCTGGAAGATATGCCGGAAGCATCCCGATGACGATGGGGGTCGTCCTCGTCGAGACGCGTGACGAACAGACCGCGGTCGCGAAGTAGATCAGCGGCTTCTTGGGCGGAAGCGGCTTCCACCACGTCCGTCAGTGTTTGGCCTGCTGAATCAATTGCTTCGTAACGAAATGCCATGCCTTTTGCTCTTTTATGTCATGACGGGTTCGGTTTTTTCTTCGTGAGCCACTGTCCCGTTATTGGGTTTCTGCTCCGCCCTGATGGAAGCGGTCGTCTCAATGTGCGTGACGCGCAATACTTCCTCGAGTGTGCTTTTGCCGGTCTCCACGATGCGCAACCCTTCCGCGCGCAGATCCTGGTGTTCTCTTGCCGCCAAGTGCTTGCGAATTCTCTGCTCGCTGGCTTCGCTCTGAACAAGAACGCGCATCTCGTCGTCGACTTCCATCACTTCGTAGATTCCGATTCGGCCCCGGAAGCCTGAATCGTGGCATTGCCGGCAGCCTTCGCCGCGTTTGAATGCGCGCGGCCGTTCTGGATCCATTCCCGCCTGGGCCAGGACCGCCGGCGGTGGATAGTAGTTCGTCTTGCAGCTTGGGCAGATCGTTCTTGCGAGCCTCTGCGCGATGACACCGTTGAGTGCTGAAGCGACAAGGTAGCTCTCAACGCTCATGTCGAAAAGACGGGTCAACGTCGAAGGACAATCGTTCGTATGTAGCGTGCTCAGAACCATGTGCCCGGTGAGTGCCGCCTGAATGGCGACGTGGGCGGTGTCGGCGTCCCGAATCTCGCCGACCATGATCACATCCGGGTCCTGACGGAGGATCGAACGCAAAACACGTGAGAAGGACAAGCCAATCCCGTCGTTGGTTTGTACTTGGTTGATAAGGTCAAGCTGATATTCCACCGGATCTTCGACGGTGACAATGTTCCGTTCAATGGTTCGCAGCAGGTCCAAGGCCGAATAGAGCGTGGTGGTTTTCCCACTTCCGGTTGGCCCGGTGACGAGAACGATCCCGTGCGGTCGAAGCAGCATCTGGCGGAAGACCGCTAATGGCTCGGGGCGGAAGCCGAGGCGCTCCAGCTCGGTATTGAGGCTCGACTTATCAAGAATACGGATGACAATTTTCTCGCCCAGGATGGTCGGCATCGAGGAAACACGGAGGTCGATCTCGCGTCCCTCTGCCATAATGTGAACGCGTCCTTCTTGAGGAAGGCGTTTTTCAGCGATGTCCATCTTTCCGATCACCTTGATACGGGAGGTGATGGAAGCGTGCATCCCTGCTGGGGGCGACATGAGTTCGCGCAAGACGCCATCCACGCGGTATCGAATGCGTGTCTTTTTGCGGTCCGGTTCGATGTGGATGTCACTCGCACCGTCGCGAATGGCGGTTAGGACGGCCAGGTTGACCAGATTGATCACCGGGCTACCATCGATCATGCGGTCGAGATCGGTGACGGAAGCATCATCGACGTTCTCTTTCTCGACCACCTCGACATCGCTTTCGGTCAAGGAGACGAGGAATTCATCGACGGAAACCTCTTCCGTCTGGTACTTGCGCGAAAACTCCAGGATGTTGGTTTCCGGCGCCAAGACCGGTTGAATTTCGCAGTCCGTCAGGGCGGCGAGTCGATCGATGACGGGAAGGTTTTGTGGTTCGGCCATCGCTACAATCAGCCGGCCCCGAACCTTGAACATGGGCAGGACCTTGAGCCGTTCCGCTTCATCGCGATCGATCAGTTTGGCAACGGTGGGGTCGATCAGGCCATGACGTAAATAGGTGCCCGGTACGCCGAGTTTGGATGCGAGCGTCTTGACAAGGGTTGTTTGCGAGAGGATGCCAAGGTCGACCAGGGTTTCGCCGAGCTTCTTCCCTTCTTTTCGCTGGGTCTCTAGGGCACGGGCAAGATCCTCTTCCGTGATCTCACCCAGTTCGACCAGCGTTTGGCCCAGTTTGTTACCCAAAGTAAGCATAATTCTTAGACGAAACTTCTGACGGCGCTTTCACAGGAATCGAAAATATCCAACTGTTCGCTCACGGACGTGAGTTCAAGAATCTCGCGGCATAGCTCCTGAACGGCGGCCAGCTTTGCGATATGGCCGCTTTCGTGCTGTTGGTCTGCGAAATCCCAGATCGCTTCAACCGCCCGACTGTCGAGGAATGAGACATCGCCGAAATCGATCAGGAGCCGACCGTTCGTACTGCAACGGCGTTCTTCCAATACGCGCGCGAAGTCATCGACATCGTCCTGGGCGATGGCACCGCTCGGTGACACGACGGTTACGCTCCCCATTTGGTGGACATCGATCTTCATGTTCCTGCCTTTGAGAGTACTCGGCTCGTTGTGATGACCACCATATCCGTTTGTTGTTCTCGTGCTTGCTGCAATGCATCAAACGTTCGTCCCAGTGCGGACTCAAACTCTTCGCCACTGGTCTCCAAAAGGGCACACCGAAGTTGCACCGCATGCTGTAAATGCGACTGTTTTGCGAGGGCGGTTCGCGTTCCCTCCAGCAGCTTGGTTACAATCAGTTTTCCGAGCGAGATATCGAGACGTCGAAGTACTACCACGAAATAATCGTCACTGAAGCGTCCGACGAGATCATCGCTACGTAGTTTTTTTCGCATGGCCAGACCTATTTGGCCGATGACCCAGTCCCGCTCCGCCCATCGTCCTTCGTCGTCCAATCGGCGTAGGCCTTCGGCGGAGATGACTGCGATGACAAGCGGCTCGCCTTCCTGGCTGGAGTGTTGCATGGCCTGTTCAGCCAGGGATGTCAGGTCGGATCGATTGAGAACGCCTGATATCTTGTCGGTATGTTGTGCGGTTTTCAGGGCCTCCGCTTGGTCCACGTAACACCAAAAAAGCTGGAGCAAATTTCCGACGGCTTGTAAGGCGGACAAGTCGCGCAGGAAATCATCCGGTAGTTCGCCGACGGCGACCAAGCCAATCGTCCGGTTGTGTTTGCGAATCGGCAATAGCCAGGCCGGCGCCTCTGCGAGTATTCGGCTTTCCCCGTCCGCGGCAAGTTCAGCGGCCCATTCGTTGACCAATTGTTCAATCAATTGGCCGTTACCAATCGCGCCTCGGACGTAACGTCGTCCGGTGACGACGACATGGTCGATCAAGGCCGGTGGGGGACCTGCGAGCCAGAAGGCGTTTTCCATATGTTCGGCCATGGATGCCAGTGAATCATCACGATCGTTCATTCGGAAACAACGCACGTGCCGAGCGTGCAGAAATTGGTGCAACGTGTCGCGGAGCCAGCGATCAAACGGTGCCCAGAGGCCGAGGCCGACATCCTGTTGCTCAAACCAGCGCATGAATGACGCACTGAGTTCGCCCAGTGTCGGCGCCAAGAAGTCACCGCCGCTGAGAAGCCTTGCTGATTCACAAGGTAAACCCGATGGCAACACGCCGATTCCCGAGCGCATCTCCGGCTGGCTCGCATCTTGTGCGACAACGTCCGGTGTCTTGCTGGATGACGAGGTTGGTCGATGACTGGGTACGGGTACGGAAGCTGGGCCGGTGGCGGGTCGTCGCCATCTTGAGTTTGCGTTTTGTGCGATGCTTGCGATTCCTAATAATACAACGACCGTTCCGATCGCCATGGCCGGCATCGAGTCACTTGCCGAGCCGATCATTACGACGCCCAATAATGCGACCGCGATGCCGACCACGGGTAGTAACGGCCATGAGGAGTTACCTTGGCTCATTTGGCCTCCTCCTTTCGTGATCCAAACCAACGTTGATATTCATCCGGGAAGTCATGGGACAGGTTCTGCCACGCGCCCAGGAAGCATTCCACCGCTTCAGGATCGAGTTTCAGTCCGGCGTCTTTTCGGAGGATTTGGATCGCACGTTCGGTGTCGAAAGCTTTACGATACGACCGTGTCGAAGTCAGCGCATCGAAGGTGTCTGCAACGTGAAGGATTCTTGCCGGCAGGGGGATTTGGTCTCCTTTGAGGCCATCCGGATACCCTGTGCCGTCCGGCGTTTCGTGGTGATGCAAGACGAGGTCGAGCACACCTTCGAGTGATTCCACCGGTTTCAGAACGGCGTATCCACGAGCCGGATGATCCTTGATAATCGCGAATTCCTCATCGCTGAGTACGCCGGGTTTGTTGAGCACGCTCTCGGGGATACCGATCTTGCCGATATCGTGGAGCAAACCGCCCCATTCAAGTTGCTGAAGTTTTTCGGCAGGTAGCCCCATGAATGTGCCGGTCGCTTTGGCCAAGAAGCCCACCCGCTCGGAATGCCCGGACGTGTATCGATCTTTCTGGTCGATGGCGTTGACCAGGGCTCGCACCGCCTCGAAGTTGGCTTTCTTGAGCCGGTCGACGAACTGCATGTTGCTCAGGATATGGCCGCCAAAGGTCAATGTAGAATCGAGCAATAGCATGTCGCCGGCTTCAAAGGGCTTATGGCGTCGAACGGCCCCGACGATGGCAAGTTCTTTGACGCCTTGTCGCAACGGCCCCCAGATGGATGTGCCGTGGCCACGTGAGTCGTCATGGCCTGCGAGCGCGAAGACGCGCGGTGACGATTTGATTTGGTGAACAGCGGATTCCGCCTCGGGAGGAAGCGTGATTGGGCTTGGATCATCGCGCACTAGATCGTTTGACGTAAGTGAAGCCAATGCAGCCGATGCTTGCCCTTCGGTCGTGTGGCCGTCGCGATTGACGTGGATGACTTTGTCTGCGGTTTCGTCGAGGTAAAACACGCCATCCGCATCGTAGATGTATCTGAGTTTTTGAAGAAGGACGAGCCGGATGTCGGAGGCATCGGTGAGGACGGCGACGTTGCCGCTTATATCAAAAATGAGATTGACTTGCTCATAGCATTGGAGGACTTCGTTGGCCAAGCCTTCGTTTTCGCGATTCAGCCGCCAGTTCTCCACGGTGGCTGCACGCAGGGCGTCAATAGCCCTGTTCAGGGTGTCATATCCCAACTCCGAACAGGATGGCGGTAACAAGATTAACGTGTTCGGGCTGTCGTGGTTTTCTGTGACGAATAGGGAGACGCGGTATCCCTGTTTGCAGAATAAGGGCACTTGCGTGTCTTCATGATATTGATGTTGGTTGTCGGTGGGGTCGCCTTGCGTGTGAACCAGTTGCTGAATCATGGCGCAGCCATGTGTCGTTGCCAGGTTGGGATTACCTTGGAGACAACGATCCAAGCAGGCGCGTGGAAGTTGACAACTGCTTGCGGAGAAATATCCGCCTGACCAGTCATCGACAGGGTCGTTTTTCTGCGTTTCGACGCATACACTGTTGGAGGCAACGTCACCCACTCTTGAGGTCTCCCTCTACCGCCATCGATTCGGCCAGCTCGGTGTCGGTTGTGTCAAGTGTAGTCTTCAGGGCGATTTCAATCGTTTCGGTCAGTTGTCGCGGACTGAACGGTTTGGGGTGCACGATGGCGCCCAACTTGTCGCTATCGGCTGCGATTTCCGCCTGATCGCATCGCGATGTCAAGACGATTGCCTTACACCGAAGAAGCGACTCCGCCCGTGCGGCCTCTAGGAGCTGGAGCCCACTCATTCCCGGCATGTTGACATCCGTCACCAAGAGATCGGGCGTGTTTGCACGCATGGCGGCCAATGCTTTGTCGCCGGTATCGGTTGCCATGACCTCGTGACCGTTGCGTTTTAGCCAAAGTGCAATAACGCGAGCGATATGCGGGTCGTCCTCGGCGATGAGTATCCTAGCCACGGGATGGTCCTCCTTGCGACGAAGCCCTCGTGTTGCGCATGTCCGTGCCGCTTTCGTCTACGGCCAAAGCCGGCAAAGTGACCGTGAGGGTCGTGCCCTTGTCGGGCGTACTGGTCAATGTCAACGTACCGCTGTGGGCACGCACGGTTTCTTTCGCGATCGCTAACCCCAAGCCTGTTCCTGGGATTTTGGAGATGCGTTCGTCATCAACGCGGTAGAATTTCTCGAAGACCTTTTCCTGGTCTACAGGGTCGATTCCGATACCTGTATCCGATACCGCGACTTCAATCCGTTGCTTTTCTGCAACGCATGCGACCTCGACGCGTCCGCCTTCGGGGGTGTACTTGATCGCATTACCGATCAGATTGTTGAACACGACAGCGAGGCGTTCACGATCGCCTACCACCTTGGGTGTTTTGGCGGGTAACTGAAGGACGAGGTCGATGTTCTTGGAATCGGCACTGCCCTGGTTGTCTTGAACAACCTTGCGGAGCGAGTCGACGAGTTGTATTTCACGCTTGTCTAACTTGGCGGTACCGACCTCCAGTTGTGAAATGCTAAGCAAGTCTTCGACAAGTCGGCCCAGTCGGCTCGTCTCGCCCATGATGACGTTGTAGCATTCGCGTATCGTTTGTTCGTCTTCGATTACGCCTTGCGAAAGGGTTTCCGCGTACGCACGAATATTGGTCAGGGGCGTTCGGAATTCATGCGTGACGTGGTAGAGGAAATCATTGCGTGCGTGTTCAGCCTGCTTGGCTTGGGTGACGTCTTGAACAAAGATGACGTAGTCGTTGTCGTCACAGGGGTGTGACCAGAACCTCAGCGTTGTCGTATTCGTCGAACGTTGTAAGGTGTGGTCGATCCAACGACTGCCCGTGTTTTGGCCCGACCGGCTTGTTTTCGTCGATGACAGCAGGGCGGTTCGGAGTTCTTCCTCCAATACCTCGGCAGCGTTTTGGCCCTCCATGGGTTCACCTGGCGTCCCGAGCATTCCGCAGGCGGCACGGTTCGCAAACGAGATCGTCTCTTTGGTATCGATGAGGAGTACGCCAAACGGGATTTGCATCAACAAATCACTGAGACGTTCCGAGCGGTATCCGTCCATCGCGGAGGTCACGTCCGTGATGAGCTCCGATCGCTGCAGTTGTTCCTGCATCTCACTGACAAACTCGATCAGTTGGTTCCAAGACGTGGATATTTGGTCGTAGGAGTCATTGAGTCGCAGGGCGACCAGACGCTCGGGGACAGGACCACTGCAGCCGATGAGTCGATTTCGGATGACTGCCAAGGGCTGAACCGAACGGCGCAGTAACCGGTAGAAGAGAAGATAGAGTCCCAAAACCGCGAGCAGCACATAGCCCGCCCAGAAGACAATATCGGACTGTGTCCAAGCGAATTGGATCTTGGAGATCCCGATTCGAAGTTCGTGGGTGACGGTACCGTTTTGAGGTGGAATGATTCGCGCGATCAGGTTTTTTTGATCGCGGTTGCCCGCGACATGTGCGACGCGTACGCGGGTTGATTCGGTGTCGGTCTCCACCAACTGGACAGCGGTTTGCCCGATCTTGCTGGCGTCCGAATGAGCGATGATCGTACCGGTCGGCGACACGATCGCGCCATAGGTTATGCCCGGCTCGTGCGATGCCTGTCGCAACTCGCGAAGGACGGCATCGTTACCGTCGGCCTGTACGTTTCCGAGATGGCGTGAAAGCCAATAGGTCCACTGTTTGGCGTCGGTCAGATACTGCTTCTCGATGGCGGTGTGCTGAAAATGCACGCCCGCCAGGCCAACGCCAACGACAGCGGCCAAGTAAAGCGCACCAAACGAGAGCCCCACCCACGGTGAGATCTCTTCAATTGGCCGTTTTTTGAGATGTTCCCATAATGATCGCAATGTTTGTATCCAAGTTGTTCTGGGCGCATTCCCTCCGCTGCGCAACCCCAGACCGATATCGCCTTACTCAAGCTGTATCGTGTGGCAGGTTGGGCAACTTAACTCTCCGCGAACGAATCCGTAGCGGAAACATGCGCCCCCGCTTTTTTCTGTGATGACGCCCGATAATCGTTTCGCGCGAATACAACTCAATGACTTTTTTGGGACCATGTCAGTCACATAGGTAGCTGAAGCGCATCGGCAAACAGGAACATCTTTGAGGGGTATTTATGGAGTGGCGTACCTGGCATGAGAAGCAGCTTGCCGCCCAACCATCCCTCTTTGTTGGTGGGGTCGGATGTCATTCCGGAATGTTGTCCCAGCGCCAGCTTCCCGGCACGATGGCCATCGGGCTGGTGGACGACGTGTAACCCATCGGCGGATGCTCGTAGAGGCTCGGATCAAACACGATTTGATTCGAGCCTTCGATTGTGATCGTAGTTTCGCCAATGACCACGCCCCGGATGCGGGTCGATTCGAAAAACTTCATCGCGTCGGTGGCGTGGATGAGGCCGTGGATTTCGTTGGGATAGCTGTCCAGAAGATCCGTATCCTCATCGTCTTCATAAGGTGAGCCGACGGGGTTGAAATTGATGGCGCACATGGATTCTGAAAGTTCGTAGTCGTCGCTCTTGAGTTTTAACTCGATCTTGCCGTCCACGATCAGCACCGGGTAGTCGCTCCGGTAGTTGTGCAAGAAAGCGAAATCAATAAGTTTGAGCGTCTTGCCGCCGGTTCTCACGATCAGCGTCCCATGAATACGCGATCGTATAATGTCCACATCATTGCCGAGTGTATCCAAGAAGTACAAACCGTCTGCGTTCGCTTCGCCCCAAGGGTTGTGGCCTGGGCTGAGGACTTGGTTGGCAATCTGTCCCGTATAGGGGATGGTTGTGGCTTTACTGATGTAGGTGTCAATCAGATTGGATGCCGGCATTTCTTTGGGCGTGGTAAGTATCGTTGTGATTCCGGTGATTACTTTCGTGTCGCCCGTCGATACGGTTTCCGCATCGCCATAGATCAACTCGTCGTTATCCAGGGTGCCGTTGCATGAAACCGGCGCCCCGGTTGGCATGAGTTCCTTGCCGCCTTTGACCTGAAGGAATGTTCCTGCATGGATGGCGGACCGTAGGATATCGAGCCCGGTGTTGGGCTGGATGAGTACGCTGTGGACGCGGACGGCATCCCCGACGTAGCCCATTCCGTACAGACGAATCGGATCGGCGATCTGATCCGTCAAGTCGCCGTCTTCTTCATCCACGAGAGTGAGGCTAAACGTTCCCCTTCCGAGGGACCTTTCGAATAGGGACGCGATGGTTCCACTCGGGAAGGTGGTTCGCCACAAGGGTGTACTGTTGATGATTCGAATGCCATATTCCACTGCGGAAAAAGCCAGGATGCCTGCCTCCGTCCAGTCGTTGGTGCCCGTGGTTTTCCGGGTGTTGATTCGAATCGTCGTCATAGCGGAAAAACCTAGGGTCGCCAGCAGTACCGCTACCGCAAGGGTCATGAGGTACGTTGAGCCGCGTCGTCGGTAGTTTCGCTTGAGCCGGATCATGGTCTTTCGGACGGTCATATTCCTGGAATAGCCTGTATCAGTCGTTATAAACCGTTACGGTTAACGTGTCGGTGTCCGTGCCGCCTTGGCTATCGGTCACTGTGAGCGTGACGGTGAAGACACCATCATTTGTATATTTGTGACTTGTCATGACGCCACCGCCGGTATTGCCGTCACCGAAGTCCCAGGTATACGAGAGTGCGTCACCGGGGTCGGGGTCCGTCGAGTCTTTGCCGGAAAAGTAGACGAGCAAATCTTCTTCTCCCGATAGCGGACTCCCCGAGGCCACTGCCGTCGGTGGGTGGTTACCTGGATTACTGACAAGTGCTTCAAATCCACCCAGCGGCGCGTTCGGGTTGTTTAGAAGATTGACTCCCGAGGCAATGGGCACTGCACCGTCGCCGATTTGCAGTTCTACACCGACCCATCCGATAAGGGTGGCGTCCTCCTCGGGTATTTGTGTATAAGCGCCATCCTCGGCACGTAAAGCAACGAGGCTCGTTGTTTTGTTCTCGCTACTGGTTACTGTCACGGTGACGCGTTTGAGGCCCATGTCGTAATCGATATTGAGATTCGGTTGTTTTAAGTAGACGTATTGGACCTGCACGGTTCGTTTCCAGCCGGCATACGCTGTGAGTGGGGTGCCGTTTTTTAATGCGGGTGGCGATTCCGTCCAACCGTCGTAGTCATCCACATCATCAAAAGCCGATCTTGTCCCGGTGACTTCGTCCGTTTCGAGACCCCATCCTTCCGTTGTGCGGGGTTCGCGGTAGTAGGTCTGGAGAATCTCTGTCATCAAGTGACTGGCCAATGCCGGTCCCTGTTCTTGGGTCGCGTGGGTGGTTCGGGCGCGCGCTGCTGAGCCGACCATGTTGAGAGCTGCCACGAGCATGATCGCAACGATGACCATGGATGTGATCGACTCAACGAGCGTGAAAGCATGTTGGGTGACATGACTCCATCGGTATTGGGTGTGTCGGGTATTGTCTATGGCCATTGCGCCGGTCCCTCTGTCGTGACGGTTCCATAGACGTAGAACAGCAAATCTCTTTCGTTGGTGGGAGCCGTCCAACTGTCACCTTGGTTAGACGTCGTTAGCCAGTGGGTGTTTCGCGGCATCGATGTGCCGTTTTCATGATACTCAACCTTGGCAGCGGGATATCCATACGGTTGTTTGACAACGATGGAGACTCCGGTTGAAGGATCCAAGCCGAAAACATTGGAGAAAGCAAACCCGCACCAAGCGTAATAGTAGGGCAGCGCCCAAGAGTTGAACGTTATCATCGCCAAGACGTGGTCAGAGGGTTCCAGCCGCGCATTGACCTTGTGGATTTTGACCCCCATCGTTTGGTTGGTATACACGGCCTTCATAACAATGTAGACCCGGGTGATGCTCCACGAAATAGCGTTTGTCGGAAGTGTAGGTTTGAAGTACTGCGCACACCATTTGTCTTGTTCGATCCTATACTCCTTGAGGCTGCCACCCGAAGGATTATAGTGTCCCCCCAGGAGGAACTCTTCGCTTTCCTCCGAGGGGATCGGTATGGCTTGTCGGATCATGGATGTCAAATCGAAGCGATAGACGTCTTCGGCAATATCTGTTTGTGAGCTGCCGTTATATTGGTATGTCAGCGTGTCCCCTGCAGTTCCGGACCAGGCGTAACGAATCGTTTCGGGATTTCCGTCCGCGTCACGGTCAGGGACCGTGAACGTGGTTACATCGTTCGTCTGCTCGGTAAAAGAGATCGCGTGGTTTAAGTCAGCTGCGATTCGGTCGGTGACGAGCCGGGTGTCCGTACTGCGCGCCGATGACACCATGCCGGAACCAGTGGCCCGGCTTGCGATGACAAGTGCGGAGGCCATGCCACCCAGGATGAGCGTGGCAATGCCCATGCTGAGGACCAACTCTGTGAGCGTGAAGGCACGGCACCGTCCGCGATGAGCGCGGACAACGATGAAGGTGTCCCCTGTGCCCCGTGCCCGCATAAAATTACCCCGCGGTTCGATTCTATTCCAAGGTGATTTGGCCCGTTTCTGCCTCGAGCTGAACCGTGTGTTGCCAGTGGGCAACGCGAACAACGACACTTCCGTTGCTGTCCGCCATCCCGTAAATGTCAAAGACAACTTCCGTGTCCCCGCCGAAGTCCACGGAGACAACCTCCGCCTCATAGGGTGCCTTGGCCAGGTTTACTTTGTAAGCGGCGGTTGAGTGATCAAGATCTTGCATGCCTGTAAGCGAATAGGTTGCCCCACTGAACGTGACGGTCTGCCCCGCACTGGTATAGATGGCGCGTTGCCGGGCCAGGGACAAATCGGCTGCGATGCGTTTGGCTGCTGTTTGGGCTCGCTGTCGTGCGACGGAATTCGAGAACCGTGGCAATGCGATTCCCGCAAGCAGCCCGATCACGGTGATGACCATGACCAGTTCAACCAGGCTGAATCCGTACCGGCACAGCTGTTTTGACTGTGTCGTGGTTAGATGTGGGTAGAGCCTCAAGCACCGCATCTGGTCATGCCCTGGTAAGAAAAGAAGCGGGCGGTCGAACGAAACCAGTCGTTCCAGCCGCCCGCAGTATTGCCTATTTCCAGGCCACAAGGGCCCTCAGCCATTAGTACTTGTCGTAGGTGTTGTCTTCTGCGTCGTTGCTGGCGTTCGAGTTGACGATGATGTCGCCGGTGGCTGTGTTGTAGACCCAACCGGTCGTGCCGGCCACAGTCGGGCCGGTATTGGCGACGGTGACCGTACTCTTACCCTTGTTCGTGCCGACCGGTGCCGGCGGGATCCCCTTACGCAGATAGGGGCCGAAGGGGTGAGTGGCGTCTCTGGCATCTGCGACCTCGCCGGTTTCGCCCGAGTATTTGGTCAGTTGGCTGATAAGGGCCGCCTCAGTGTCGGCGGTCGCGGTGCCATCGCCCTTGGCTCCAGGATAGTCGCCGTTGTGCTCAGCGGCGTACAATTCAACCGCATTACGGAGCACCGCCAGATCGCCGACCAGCGCAGACTCGCCTGCACCTTTGGCGCCCTTGCTCATTCGCGGGATAGCGATCGCTGCGATCACGCCGATGAT
>Ga0180434_10001010_pt1 | contig 41278 bp, 31 predicted proteins | sample SS_ome_7_FD_132453 | JGI IMG/M metagenome (GOLD analysis project Ga0180434, IMG submission 132453) | Hypersaline lake sediment archaeal communities from the Salton Sea, California, USA - SS_1_D_2 metaG | ecosystem: Environmental > Aquatic > Non-marine Saline and Alkaline > Hypersaline >... | reverse complement strand
GGCGCCTCTGTCCATCATCAGCATGGCGCTCAACGATGTCCCGCCGGCCCGGGTTACGTGTTCGAAAATCGTTTTGATGCCGCGGCCGGCGATAAGGCGGTTGATGCGTTCCTGAAAATAGTCGATCATGGTGCGGATTTCACGCGTGGTTCTGTCGAACCATATGGTTGAAACCACGCCGGTGTGCCGGGGATGCCGCCCGGTGTACATGGCGGTGCAGGCGGGAACCGAAGCGGCCGGAATGGTCGTCAGGACACGGGGCAGATGGATGTAGGATCCCTTATCGGACGCTCCCTGGATGAGCTGCCGGAATGTCGGGAGGCGGTCCAGGTTGTCGGCGATGATGCCGTTTTTTAAGCCGTGGAACTCGACGATGACCACCTTGGGGCCGCCGCCGGCCAGCTCCGCGGCGGCCGGCGGAATGCTGCAAAAACACGCCAGCACGAAGGTGGCTGTCATCCACCGCAAACAGCCGAATAGGGGATTTTGCGATAACCGTGGAGCGTCATTGACATTGATGGAGGCGCGCATTATCCTTACCCTGAAGTTTACATTGATGTGCATGCGTTTGAACCGAAGAAAGCATCTTACACATGAGCTCCCGTCAAATCAATTCCATATTGCCAGCCCCGCAAGATCGGCAGACGGTCCTTCGGCTGAGTGAAATGCACGCCGGCGAAAAGGGGCGCATATTAAAAATCGGCGGAAACGGTTCCCTGCGCAGGCGCATTCAGGAAATGGGCCTGCTCAAGGACACTGAAATTTATGTTGAGAAGTATGCACCGCTGCGGGATCCGTTGGAACTGATCGTCAAGGGCTATCACATTTCCCTGCGCGTCGAGGAAGCGGATCAGATCGTGGTCGCAAAAACCGAAACCCGGGCCGGGTGAAGCGGATCCGCGTTTAATGTCTCTTGAAATCACCATTGCACTGGCCGGCAACCCGAATTCCGGCAAGACTTCCATTTTTAATCACATCACGGGGACCCGCCAGAAGGTCGGCAACTGGCCCGGCGTGACGGTTGAGAAAAAAGAAGGCTTTATTAAAAGAGATGGCGTTTCCCTCAAAATAATTGATCTTCCGGGTATTTACAGCCTCACCCCTTTTTCCATTGAAGAGATTGTGACCAGGGATTATATCCTGGATCAGTCGCCGGATGTGGTGGTGGACATCATTGATGCCTCCAATCTTGAAAGAAGCCTTTACCTGGCGACGCAGCTCAGAGAACTGGGTTGCCGGGTGGTGTTCGCGCTGAATATGGCGGATGTGGCCCGTGCCCGCGGCATCAAGATCGACGGCGCCAAACTGGCGGAGCTGCTGGATGTGCCGGTTGTCTTTACCGTGGCCAACAAGCGGGAAGGGGTTGATGCGCTGCTGGAAAAGGCGATCGAACTGGCCCGGTCCACCCGCTCTCCTGAACAGCGGCGGCGGGTCAAGTACAGCAAGGACATTGAAGCCGGCATCCGCGCCGTGCAGACGGTCCTGGAGCGTGATGCCATGCCGGAACTGCCCTATAACAGCCGCTGGACGGCCATCAAACTGATCGAAAATGATACGGTCATTACGGAGCGCATTCGCATACTGGCCGCGGCCGAAGGTTCACGGGTGATAGCGGCGGTCCGCAAACAGCGCGCCATTTTGATGGAACGCTTCGATGAGGAGCCTGAAATCGTGACCACGGATGAACGCTACGGGTTCATCGCCGGCATTGTCAAGGAGGTCTGTGCGGTCCCGATTCGTCAGCGCGTCGACATTTCACGCAACATTGATCTGCTGCTCACCCATCGGTTTCTTGGGTTTCCCATCTTTATATTTTTTATATGGGTCATGTTCCAGACGACCTTCCGTCTGGGGGACTATCCCATGGCCTGGCTCGAAAGCGGGATCAACCGCTTTTCCATACTGCTGGACAGCGCCCTTGCCGACACGGCGGCGAAAGATCTTTTTTTAAACGGCATTGTGGCCGGGGTGGGCAGCGTGATTATTTTCCTGCCCAACATTCTGATTCTTTTTTTCTTTATCGCCATTTTCGAGGACACCGGCTACATGTCCCGGGCCGCATTTTTGATGGACCGGATCATGCACCTCATCGGTCTGCACGGCAAATCTTTCATTCCCATGCTCATGGGGTTCGGCTGCAATGTGCCGGCCATCATGGCGGCGAGGACGCTTGAAAGTGAGAAGGACCGCATTCTAACCATTCTCATTACACCGTTTATGTCCTGTTCGGCCAAACTGCCGGTCTATATCGTTCTCGCCGGCGCATTTTTCGGCCCCAGGGCCGGATCGGTGATTTTTGCCGTGTACCTTATCGGCATCGTCCTTTCCATTGCCACCGGCCGACTTTTCCGTTCCACGCTGTTGAGAGGTGCGGACGCCCCCTTTGTTATGGAACTGCCGCCCTACAGGGTGCCGATGATGCGCAGTCTCATGATTCACATGTGGGACCGAAGCAAGATTTTTTTGCGCAAAATGGGCGGCATCATCCTCATTGGATCGGTTGTCATCTGGTTTCTCGCCGCCTTTCCAATGCAGGCGGGCCATGATGACGCCGGTTTTCCAGGCAAGTCCATTTCCACCCGGGACGGTAAAGCGGCCACGGCCCCCATTGATGCAGCGGCGCTGGAACAGGCGCGGCAGGCCGCACGGCTGGAGCATTCCTACATGGGCCGCATTGGAAAATTCATTGCCCCGTTTTTTGAACCCATCGGAATTGACTGGAAAGGCGGGGTGGCCCTGCTCAGCGGATTTGTTGCCAAGGAAATTGTCGTCAGTACCCTGGGCGTTTTGTATGCGGTTGACGAAAAGGCCGGGAAGGGGGCCTTGAAAAGAGCCATGGCGTCCTCGGGCATTACGCCGCTCAAAGCTTTTGCCATGATGATCTTTGTCCTGCTGTATCTTCCCTGCCTGGCCACGGTCGGTGCGATCCGCCGGGAGACGGGATCCTATAAATGGATGGTGTTCAGCATCTGCTATACCACATCCGTGGCCTGGCTGATGGCGTTTATCGTCTACCAGGGCGGCCGTCTGCTGGGGTTGGGGTAAGGGGTTTTAGGGGTTACTGCGTTTATGGGGTTCGTTGTGTTTATTGCGTTTGTTGGGTTAGTACCCCGGAAATCGGCCGGCAGGGGATGTTCGCGGGTTATCAGAAAAGAAACTTGAATTAAAGCTGAAGAGCTAAATTTCTGACAAACAGGGGCCCTGACGCGTCAACGAGGCCGTCAGGGCTTCAATGACGGCCCGGGCCAGGCGTTCGCCGAACAGGGTGTGCTTGCCGGCGTAAGGCAGCGGATCCGAACCGATGCCGCTGGCAACGGCGATGGCATCGGTGCCGGTGCCGGTGGCGGTTTGATGCGATAACGGACTGAATATGTTCAGGTCTTGAAGGGCCGCTGCTTTGGCTTCGGTGGCGATGACGACGGCCTCGACCATGGCGGCGTCCGTGAGGCATCGGTTGGTCAGGACGATGGTGTTGATGGTGCCGACGGGCGGTGACGGCAAGGACGGTGGATCAGCGGCATCACCGGCGCGCCGGGCGTTGGAAAGCCCTGCGCTGACAATGACGGCCAGTTGAAATGTTTGGGTTCGCTGCACCGCCACGCGCACGGAATCCATGGAGGCCGCGGTCATCATGCCCACCACGGTTCCGCGCCAGCCGGCGGCGCTGCAATAGCCGGCGATGGTTTTTTCCGGTGCCGTTGGAATCGGATCCGCCGGATTGTGCGGCGGCACCTTGAGATTGATGATGCGGTCGGCCATGATCAATCCGGCGTTGAGCACCGCCGAGCTCAGCACCCGATGCGGACGGGTGAACCCCACATGCACATGACGGGGATGGTGCTCGACGCGCATGCATTTTAACAGCGGCCGGTCGTTCACGCGGCCTCTCCGGCGGCCAGACGGTCCAGCATCCGTCCGTAGGCTATTTGCGCCGTTTTAAAGCTCGACAGCCGAAAGAATTCGTTGGGTGCATGGTATTGTTCGTCATCCAGCCCGAAACTGAAGCCGATGGTGTAAACATTCAGCTGATCCAAAAAAATGGATGTCACCGGAATGCTGCCGCCTTCCCACATGTACACCGGTGGTTTGGCGTAGATCGCCGTCAATACATCGGCCGCGGCACGGTTGCCCGGGTGGTCAAGGGGGACCCGATAGGCGCGTGCGCCCTTTTCGATGTAGCGCCAGCCGATAGAGACGCCGCGCGGTGCATGCCGCTCGACATGCTGCTGCAGCTGTGCGATCACCCGCCTGGGATCCTGGTCCGGTACCAGGCGGCAGGTGATCTTCGCGTGGGCCTCGGCGGGAATGACGGTTTTCAGACCGGCACCGCTGAATCCCCCCCAAATGCCGTTGAATTCCAGCGTGGGCCGCAAACCGATTTGTTCCAGAGGCGTGAATCCGGCTTCTCCGCAGAGATCGTTCAAACCCAATGCGGTTTTGAAACGGGCGGCTTCAAACGGCAGGCGGGCCATCAGCGCTTTTTCCCGGGCGTCGATTTCCCGGACGTCGTCGTAAAATCCATCGAGAGCCACACGGCCGTCGGCTTGATGCAGGGCGGCCAGAATCTGTGCCAGGGCACGGATCGGATTGGGAACGGCCCCGCCGTAGTGGCCGGAGTGAAGATCGGAACCGGCACCCTGGATATCGATCTGACAGCCGCAAATGCCGCGCAGGCCGATGGTCAGGCCGGGCTGGTCTTCGGCCCACTGTCCGCCGTCGGCGCTTAAAATGAGATCACAGGCCAGACGGTCGCGGTTGCGGCGGATAAAGGAATCCAGGTTCGGGCTGCCGATTTCCTCTTCGCCCTCGAACAAAAATTTGACGGTGAGCGGCAGACGGCCGCGTGTTTTCAACATGGCGGCCGCGGCGATCACCGGTGCCAGCAGGTTGCCCTTGTCGTCCGATGCCCCCCGGGCGTAAATGCGGTCGTCGCTGACATAGGGCGCAAAGGGCGGATGCCGCCACTGGTCCAAAGGGTCCACCGGCTGGACATCGTAGTGGCCGTAGATGAGAACCGTCGGCTTGTCCGCTTCGGCCGGCCACTCGCCGTAAACCACCGGATTTCCCTTCGTGGACAGCAGTTCGACCGTTTCAAGTCCGGCCTGCCGGAGTTGATCGGCCAGCCATCGGGCGGTTTCCAGCATATCGCCTTTGTGTTCGGGGAGGCTGGATACACTGGGAAAGGTTAAAAAATGACGCAGGGCGTCTACGAATTCGGCCTGATGTTCGGTGAGATAGGATTCGAAGCGATTCATGAAGCGCCCCTTTGTTGCATTGTTTTTATGATTTTACAAACGGTTTACAATGTTTTATTGGGCTTGACAAGCCCGCAGCTGACTTTTAGAACCGTTTTTAATCGCCGTCAGCGGTTGGCGGTTGGCTGTTAACATAATTTATTGTTTTTTTGAAAAAATATAAATTTTCATGCCACCTTTGTTGCGGCTGACTCCCTTCGGGCCCCAAAAAACGCTGGTGCATGTTCAGCTGTCGGCCATCGGCATGAAAATTTGGGCATGAAAATTTGGGCATGAAAAATTCGAATGCAACGCCGGTGAATTTTATTAAAAACGAGTGGCGGATCTTCCTGACGGCGGTGATGTTCTATACGCGCATTCCCTGTCCCGCGTGGGTCGGTTATTCAGAGGAGCGGCTCAACCAATCCTCCCGCTATTTCCCTCTGGTTGGACTGGTGGTGGGCGGCTTGACGGCCGCGGTTTTTGCGGCGGCGCATCTGGTCTTTCCCATGCCGGTCGCCGTTTTACTCAGCCTAATGGCCGGCATCTATGCGACCGGCGCCTTTCACGAAGATGGCCTGGCGGATTTTTTCGATGGCTTCGGCGGTGGATGGGAAAAGGCCGATATTCTTAAGATCATGAAGGACTCCCGCGTGGGAACCTATGGCGTGATCGGGCTCGGAATGATGGTGGCCCTGAAATTTCTGCTGCTGAACGCCATTGGGCCGGCGCTCGTTCCCTCAGCGCTGATAGCGGGACACAGTTTGAGCCGTTTTTTCGCCGGTTCGTTTCTGGTGACCCACGATTATGTCCGGGAAGACCGCTTGAGCAAGGTCAAACCCCTGGCCACCCACATGTCGCGGCGGACGCTGGCCGTCAGTGCACTGTGGTGCCTTCTTCCGCTGCCGGGGCTGATATCGTGGGGTCTGGCATATGGGCTGGGGATCATGCTCCTGATCCGGTACCTGATGGGACGCTATCTCTTAAAACGTATCGGTGGATACACGGGCGACTGTCTGGGTGCTGCACAACAGATGCTTGAGGTCGGGTTTTACCTGGGCATGGCGCTGCGTTGGAGTTAGACGATGACCGGTAAAGCACAACAGCGTATCGGGCGGCGGTTTTTTGTGATTCTGATGGTTCTTGGGGGAGCACTGGCCCTGATTTTAGCGCCGGACAGCGCCCGGGGCGTGCGTTCGGTGACCGATTTTTTGGGGCGCCGCGTCGTCATTCCGGACGAGCCGCGGCGGGTTGTGGCCCTGGCGCCCAGCATCACCGAAATCGTCTACGCCCTGGAACAGGAATCCCGTCTGGCGGGGGTAACGCGCTTCAGCGATTATCCGGCGGCCGCCACCCGGCTGCCCAAAGTCGGATCATACGTGCATCTTGATTTGGAACGAATCGTCGCCCTGCGTCCGGATCTGTGCATTGCCGTCAAGGACGGAAACCCCAAGGTGGTGATCGATCGTTTGATGCAGCTGAACATTCCCGTTTTTGCCGTCAACCCCACCAATCTTGAAACCGTGATTCAGGCGGTCGAACACATCGGACGGCTGCTCAACACCGAGCAAAAGGCGGCGCTGATTGCAGCGGACATGCGCGCCCGCATTGAACACGTCCGACAACAGGTGGCGGAAGTCGAGCGCCGGCCGCGTGTCTTTTTCCAGATCGGCCTGGCGCCGATCGTATCCGTGGGCAGCGCAACATTCATTCACGAACTGATTGAAACCGCCGGGGGGGAAAATGTGGCCCGGGGGGATGTTCCCTATCCTCGCTTCAGCCGGGAACAGGTCATCGGCCTGGCGCCCGACGTCATCATCATCACATCCATGGCCCGGTCTGCGATTTTCGAGCGGGTCAAGGCGGAATGGGCCCGCTGGAAGCATATGCCCGCCGCCCGGAACAATCGTATTATCGTGCAGGAATCCAACCTGTTCGACCGTCCATCTCCCAGACTGGTGCAAGGTCTGGAGCTGTTGGTGAAACTGATTCATCCCCAGCTTTTTGGAGGGTCTCCATGACGGCGCCGCTGCATGCCACGCTCAAGCGGCTGTGGATTGTTTCCGCGGTTCTGCTGGTGTTTTTTGTGTTGACGATGCTGGCGGGACTGTGCGCCGGTTCTTCGGACACCGGGGTGCGGCGGGTGATCAGCGTCCTTGTCGGCGGTGAAGCGGCGGATCCCATGCTGGCGACGATCATCTGGCGCATTCGGCTTCCGCGGGTGCTGCTGGCGGCCATGGTCGGTGCGGCGCTTTCCATGGGGGGGCTGGTTTTTCAGGCCCTTTTACGGAACCCGCTGGCGGAGCCTTACATTCTGGGCATTTCCGGCGGTGCCGCCATCGGGGCGATCATCGGCATTTTGATGGGGTTCGCCCGCTTTCCAGGCGTTGGTCTGATGGCTTTCGTCGGCAGTATGGCCACCCTGGCACTGCTGCTGTTGATGACATCGGGCCGCAGCGTTCTCAAGAAAGATTCGCTGCTGTTGTCGGGTGTGATGGTGAATGCTTTCTGCTCGGCGTTGATCATGTTTCTCGTCTCCATCACCCAGGACGCGCGTCTGCACAACATCATTTTCTGGCTCATGGGCGATATGGGCATGACGGATCTGCGGCAGGCAGGCTTTCTGGCGTTGATTCTGGCGCCCTGTTTCGTCTTGTTCTTCTGGCTTTCCAACGCCATGAATCTGTTGACCATGGGCAGCGAAACCGCACTGGCCATCGGCATCAACGTCAAGGCCGTCAGTTTGGTGCTGTTGACGGCGACATCGCTGATGATCAGCGCCGCCGTCAGCCACAGCGGCCTCATCGGGTTTGTCGGCCTGGTGATGCCCCATCTGCTGCGGCTTGTGCTGGGTCCCGACCACCGGGTCCTTGTCCCGGCCAGTATTCTGGGCGGCGGTGGATACATGGTGCTGTGCGATCTATTGGCACGCACCCTGCCCCGGCAGGGGGAGATGCCGGCCGGTGTCGTGACCGCGCTGATCGGTGCGCCGCTGTTTATCTACCTGTTGAAAAGAACCAAATCATGACCGCCGCCATCCAGCTGCAGAAAATCGGGTATGCCTACGGCCGTGAGCCCGTTTTGAACGCGATTTCCATCTCCATCGCCCGGGGGGACTATTTTATCATCATCGGCCCCAACGGGTCCGGCAAGACCACGCTGTTGAAACTGGCGGCCGGCATCATCAGGACCACGGGCGGCGACGTGCGGATTCAAGGGCGCTCCATCGGCCGCTTTTCCCGCCGACATCTGGCCCGGGCCATCGCTTATGTGCCCCAGCTGATCCGCACGGATTTTCCTTTCACCGTAATGGAGGTCGTCCTGATGGGACGGTCCCCCCATTTGGGGATGCTGGGGTTTGAACAGCCGCGCGATATAGCGCTGGCCCGGGAGGCAATGGGATTCACCGGCGTCGATCACCTGGCGCACCGCAAACTGAATGCGCTCAGCGGCGGCGAGTGCCAGCGGGTCTTTATCGCCAGGGCCATCTGCCAGGAGTCCGAGATCATGCTGCTGGACGAACCCACGGCTTCGCTCGATCTGGCGCATCAGGTGCGGGTCATGGATCTGATGGAACAGCTGCGCATTGAAAAAGGCATCACCGTGGTGATGGTGTCCCACGACGTCAATCTGGCCGCCATGTACGGCAACCGCATTCTGCTGCTCAACAAGGGCCGGATCGCCGGGATGGGAACACCGCGGCAGGTCATCACCTACCAGACGCTGGAAGCGGTTTACGGGTGCAAGGTGCTGGTGGACCTAAGCCCGCTGGGCGACTTTCCACGGGTGACGCTGGTGCCGTCACGCTATATCCCCGCCGGCTGAAGCCTTAACAGATGTTCAAGGTGAAGCAGCGACCGCGCCAGATCGTCAAAATTGAACACCTCGATGGACACGACGCCGTTGAAGGCTTGCAGCGCGTCGACAATTTCGCGCGCATGGCTTTCGGACAACCGGTCCAGGGCCAGATGGTCGCGGCCGTCCGCGGCGCCCATCAGGTGAAAGGCGCTGATATGGCCGGAGGCGAGACGGCACGTGTCGGTCACGGAAAAGCCGTTGACGAGAAGATGACCGACATCGATGCACACCGAGAGCGAAAGCTCCTCGATGACCGGCAGCACCCATGCCAGCGGATAATCAAGATTTTCAACGGAAAAGCGGTCCGGCTTCTCCTGAAAACGGCAAAGCGCGGCCATGCTTTCCATGGCCCGCGACTGGAAGGCGGTTATGGATGCCTTGTTCCGGCCGTCGCCTGCAAAGGGCAGGTGCAGCGTAAAGGTGCTCGGCGACAGGGGCGCGGTGAGCCGGATGACTTGGGACAGCGCGGCAACCGCTTTGCGTCTGGCGGAGACATCCGCATCGGTCAGAGACACGTCCGTGGGTAAATGCACGTTGTAGGTGAGATCCAGCCGTTCGGCCAGCCGCGCCAGCTGATCGATCTCCCGTTCGAGTGCGACGTCGGCGCCGCGGAGGGATTCAAAAAACAAAAGCTCGATTTCATCTACATAAGGTCCCAGCTTCTCGACGTTGGGAACGTAGTGGTCCGGGTAGATAAAGGAGGTCGTGGCCAGCCGGAAGGGATACCGGCCTTTGTATGATGTCGGCAGAAGCGGGGGCGTGGGATTTTTTTTCACATTTGCCATTTTGACGATTCGAGACCAAACCGCCGTGCACGCGCACGTGCACGTGTAGGTTCACGTGTACGGGGGACCGCTAACCGCTGACCGCCGGCACCCGCCCCCCTTCCGTCTTCAATAGATCAGCAGCTGCAAAGCGGCACCCAGCAGGGCCGCCAGCAGGCTGGTCAGCAGCATCAGGTCGCAGGCCTGCAGAATATGCCGCGCGCGGACAGGGCCGAAGGCTTTGCCGAGATAAGGCTTGATCACCGGTACGCCGTCGTAGACGGCAGGGCCGTTCAGCTTGACCTTCAAGGCGCCGGCGAAGGCGGCTTCGGAATATCCCGCATTGGGACTGGTGTGGTCCGCGCCCTCTTTCAGGGCCGTCTTCATGCTCAAACGGCCGGTGCCGCCCAACAGCTGGGCCGCAAGGGCCACCAGTGGAACCGACAAACGGGCCGGAAGCAGGTTGGCCAGGTCGTCCAGGCGGGCCGAGGCCTTGCCAAAAGCCTCGTAGCGTGGATTGCGATAGCCCACCATGGAATCTAGTGTGTTGACCATTTTGTAGGCCAGGGCCAGGGCAGGTCCGCCGATCAGAAAAAAGGTCAGCGGCGCCAGGACCCCGTCCACGAAATTTTCGGCCACCGACTCCACCGCGGCCCGGGCGACGCCGTCTGCATCCAGGTCCGCCGTGTCCCGACCCACGATGCGGGCGACGGCGAAGCGTGCCTTTTCCAGCGGGTCTGTGTGCAAGGCGTAATAAACGGCCATGGCCTCTTTTTGCAGTGAGCGCACGGACAGGCAGAAATACAGCAGCAGGATATCCAGCAGCCGGCCGGCCGGCGGATTCAGATAAAACACGAACCGTGTCAGAAGCCAAGCGGCGGTCCAGGTTCCGAAAACCAGAACGGCATTGAAAAAAACGCCCGCCAGCACCGGGGGCAGACGCAGACGGCGGAAGATGGGTTCGGCGCTTCGAATCGCGGCGCCCATCCAGCGAACGGGGTGCGGCAGCCACAGGGGATCACCGACCCAGAAGTCCAGGGCAAAGGCCGCCAAAACCACAACGGCCTGAAGCGGGGCTTCCATCATTTGACCGGGACCGCGATGCCGGCCACCATCCAGACCACTTTGTCACAGAGGCCGGCGATACGCTGATTCAAAAATCCGGCGGCATCGCGAAATCGGCGCGCCAGAGGATTTTCGGGAACAATGCCGGCGCCGACTTCGTTGGAGACCAGAAACAGCGGACAGCCAGGCAGCCGCAGAGCGGCCTCCAGCTCCGCAACACCGGTTTCCAGCGCCAGGGAATCGGGGTTGGACAGCATCAGATTGCCCAGCCAGACGGTCAGGCAGTCCACCAGGATGACGTCGGCACGGTCGCGATGCGTTGCGATAGCCTGCGGCAGGCGCAGCGGGCTTTCAACAGCCTGCCAGGCCGGATCCCGCTCCTGCCGGTGGCGTTGAACCCGGGCTTTCATTTCGTCGTCCTGCGGGTCGCAGGTGGCAATGAAACATTTTCGGGCGGGGGAACGTTTTTCCGCCGCTGTCAGCGCCCAGCGGCTTTTCCCGCTGCGGCATCCGCCGATGACGAGGGTGTTGCGATCCATGGGGTCGTGCTCCAGTACCTCAGAAAGCCGTCATGCCGGTTGGGCTCCGTTTGCATGTCCTTTGGTGCAAAAGAAGCCTATGGCAGCGCCTTTTGCTTGAATATCAACATGATGAATCAGTAGATGATTCCGTCGCGCACCTTGAAGTGCAACTGCGCCATAGCGGCTCGCCGCAAAATTGTCAACGATAAAACCGTCGGTGGTGCATGCAAAGGGTCGCCGGCAGGTTCTGGATGACCGCCGCCGGCCACCGCGAATCCAAGAAAGCAGAACGCCGGTTTTTATGTCGGGTCCGCCGGTGGTCGATCCTTGCCCGATTTGATCTGATCTTGACATAAGACGGCATTTTACGCTAACAGAGCACAGAAAATGATGTAAGCATTTGCAGCGTCTTGCAACCGCAAGACCCGCATCCGTGCGGATGACATGCCGGTCGGATGCGGAGGGGAAACCGGTGCGATGCCGGTACGGACCCGCCGCTGTATGCGGGGACGAAACCTGCGGAGGCCACTTTGTCGAGAGGACGACGCGTCTCGAGCGACAGGGGAAGGCGCAGGGAGTAGGAGGATCCGCGAGTCAGAAGACCGGCTGCAGATGACCATTCCTGGTAGTGACGGTAAAGCCCCGGGCCGATCGCGAATTGGCTTGGGGCTTTTTTTTCAACGGATGGATTCAAATAAAGCGTTTTTAGGAAAGGCGGTAGGTTATGGAAAAACAAGGCTTGGAGCTGAAAAGGATTGCAGCCGGCATTGAACCACCCGATTCCCGATGGATCGCAAAGGCCAGACAGCGGACCGCTGAACTGCTTATGCCGTCCCGGGCTCTGGGGCGGCTGCACGACATCGCCGAACGCGTTTGCGGCATGCGGCGGACCCTGGCACCGACGATCGATCCCAAGGCCATCTTGATTATGGCCGGAGATCACGGGGTGGCCGGCCAGGGTGTGAGCGCCTATCCCCGGGAAGTGACCGGCGCCATGGTGCGGACATTTCTGTCCGGGGGGGCGGCCATCAACGCCGTTGCTCGCCAGGTGGGTGCCGGCGTGCGGGTGGTGGACATGGGCGTTTCCGCCGCGCTGGCGCCGCAGGCGGCCGAGGCGGGAAAGCTGGTCGCCGCCAAGATCCGCCGGGGAACCGATGATTTTACAAAGGGTCCGGCCATGTCTTATGCGGAGGCGGAGAGAGCGGTGTTGACCGGGGTTCAGCAGGCGCTGGCGTTGCTGGATGGGGGCATTGCCATGCTGGGGACCGGCGATATGGGTATCGGCAACACGACGCCCTCAGCGGCGATTGGAGCGGTCATAACCGAAACCGATCCGGATGCGATGGTCGGCCGCGGCACCGGCATCGACGCCGCCGCTTTACGCTTGAAACGCAAAGTGGTGCGCGGGGGCATTCAATGCAATCAGCCTGACCGGAGCGACGGCCTCGACGTCCTGGCAAAGGTGGGCGGGTTTGAAATCGGGGGCATTGCCGGCAGTATTCTGGCGGCCGCCGGCCGCCGTCGGCCGGTTGTTATCGATGGTTTTATTTCAACGGCGGGTGCTTTGATCGCGCATGCCATCTGTCCGCTGACCCGGGAGTACATGTTTGCCGGGCACTGTTCCGAGGAGCCCGGGCATCGGATCATGCTTGACTATCTTGGGCTGCAGCCGCTTCTGGATCTCAACATGCGGCTGGGGGAAGGCACCGGCGCCGCTCTGGCCATGCAGATCATCGAGGGCGCTCTCCGTGTTTTTCGGGAAGTGTCGACCTTTGAAGCGGCCGGTGTGCCGCGCGGCTGATCCGGCGGCCTTGACGAAATCTACGCATCATTGACATCGCAGATTCATATCATCCGCTCGGCCGGAAGTCCTTGATTGGATGTTGACAAGCCGGATACTATCCCGTAATAGACGGATTGATAATATCGGCTTCCGGTATCCGTGGTTCGGATGTAATAGGGAACACCGTGAAAATCGGTGACGGGCCCGCCGCTGTAATTCCGCCCGTTTCGTGAAACGGGAACCCTTGCAGCCTTTGTGCGCCACTGTTGTCTTCCAGGGCAATGGGAAGGCCGCTGTCAAGGGTGGGAGAGTCAGAAAACCTGCCGGAGTCGTTCACTGGTGATGCCTGCTGCGCGGAAATACGGCATCCCGACAATCAGAGGATAAAAAAGGGACATCCCCTGGTTCATTTGTGAACCAGGGGTTTTTTTATGAAAACGACATGCGTATTGGTTGTTTCCCTTGTCCTGGCGCTGGGATGCGGGCGGGGCGTCGCCGCCGCAGAGGACCGGTCCGTCACACTGGACACGATTGTCGTGACGGCTGAAAAAAGTGAAACGTCCCTTCAAACCGGGGATGTGGACACCCGGGAGACGCCGGCTGCGGTGGTGGTGATTGAAAGAGAGGCCTTTGAGGGCAAAATGGAAGGCCTTGACGAGATCATTGAAAAGGAAACCGGCATTCAGGTCCGTCAGACCGGGGGATTGGGAAGCTTTTCGAGTGTGTCCCTGCGCGGATCGACCAGCGATCAGGTTCTCGTGTACCTGGACGGCGTGCTGCTCAATGACGCCGCCGGCGGCGGGGTGGATTTAAGCCGCATTTCTTTGTCGGACGTGGCGGCGATCGAAATCTACAAGGGAACAACACCGGTCAATTACGGCAAGTCCGCCATCGGGGGCGTGGTCAATATCAAAACCATACGATCCCGGGAAGGCTGTAACGTCAATGCGGGGGTCGGCTACGGCTCCTTCAACACCCGGCGGTTAAACGCCCTGGTCAATCACAAGCCGGGGCGTTTCGACTATCTGATTTCCGCCGAATCTCTGGCCAGCGACAATGATTATGAGATCGAAAACGACAACGGCACCCCGGACAACCCGGCGGACGACCGGGATGAAGACCGCAACAACGCCGCCTTTGAACAGATCAACCTGCTGGGCAAGGGCGGGTACGACCTGTCGCAGCGATGTCGGCTTGATTTCGTGCATCAATATTTTTCCAAGGACCAGGAGCTTCCCAGCTGGAACAACGCCGCCGCCACCGACACGACCCTGGCGACCGACCGTCATATCACCACGCTGAAAGTCACCACCGACGGTATCGGGGGGCTGTCTCTGAACAACGCTTCATTTGTCGACTACGCCGTCAAGGAAGAAGAATATGACGATTCCAAGGGAGACATCGGTCTGGGCCGGCAGAAGATCCGCTACCGCACCTCCCGCTACGGGGTGAATTCCTTTTTCGAATGGCTGTTTGCGTGGCACACCGCCAGTCTGTCACTGGATTTGCACGACGAAACCTATGAAACCGAGGATCTGATCAAGGAGATAGACGCCGATGCCAGCCGCCGGCGCAGCTTCTCAAGCGGCCTTCAGGAAAGGATTTATCTGTTCGAAGACCGCTTGACGGTTTCACCGGCTGTCCGCTACACGCGGATCGAGGACGATCTCACCAGTCTGGTGGATGCCTGGGGCATTCAGGAAGAGGATGTATCCAGGACCAGCGAGGCCTGGTCGCCGCAAATCGGCGTTCGGTATCAGGCGCTGGATTGGCTGTATTTCAAATCCAACCTGGGGCGCTATCACCGTGAACCCCATTTCTATGAGCTTTCCGGTGACCGGGGCTATTTGATCGGCAATCCGGACCTTGAGAACGAGCAGGGAACCAACTTCGATCTCGGCGCGGCGGTTGAGGCCCGGGCCGTACGGCCGTGGCTGGATCGTTTGTCCGTTTCGGCCACTTACTACCGGAACGAAGTGGATGATCTGATCACGACGGTTTACGATGCCAGGGGCATCGGCCGCACCGTCAATGTGCCGGGGGCGCGCATCGAAGGCGTGGAGCTGGGGCTGACCGCCGAAGGCTTCGGGTTTTTGCGGCTGATCGGCAATGCCACCCTGCAGGACACGGAAAACCTGAATGAAAACAAAGCGTTCAACGGCAAGGAACTGCCCGGCCGATGGAAACGCGCCTATCGGGTCCGTGCCGAGGCCCGTTACCGGGGCTTCAAGTGCTACACCGAATACCTGCTGAGCAAAGATCTTTACTATGACACGGCCAATCTGCTGCCGGCGGAGGACAAAAAGGAGCTCAACGCCGGCATATCATGGCTGGCGGGCCGATTCCTGTTCAGCTTTGACGGCAAAAATCTTCAGAACAACCAATACGAAGACTTCAACGGCTATCCCCTGCCGGGTCGTTCCTTTTTCGGGTCGGTGACCTATCGCTACTGAAGATGCGGATCATTGGATGCGTACATCAATCCACATGGAAACGGGCCGGTTGATGGTTTAGATGGTTGATTTGTTGTATTTTTCGCCGTGGACTAATTTTTTCAATTCACTGACAGCCGATTTCATCTGTTCCGCCTGATCATTCATCTCGGCGGCGGCGCCGGCCGTTTGCTCGGCATTGGCCGCACTTTGCTGGATCACCTTGTCCATTTGGCTGACGGCAAGGTTCACCTGATCAATGCCCTTGGCCTGCTCTTGGGAGGCGGTGACGATTTCTTCAACCAGCCCGTCCACGGTTGTTGAAATTTCGATGTTTTCCTTGAATGCCGACTGTGTCTGTTCTGCCAATTCGCTGCCGCTTTCAACTGATTGGATTGTTTTATCAATAAGATCGGCGGTATTTCTGGCGGCGTTGGCGGCGCGCATGGCCAGGTTGCGCACCTCCTCTGCCACCACCGCAAATCCAGATCCGGCTTCACCGGCCCTGGCGGCCTCTACAGCGGCATTCAGAGCCAGCAGATTGGTCTGGAATGCGATTTCATCGATCGTTTTAATGATCTTACCTGTTTCCTCGCTGGATTTGGTGATTGCTTGCATCGCCGTACTCATCTGGTGCATGTGGCCATCGACTTTTTTGACGATGCCCCGGGTTTTGGTCATCATGGTTCTGGCGTCTCCGGCATTGTCGACGTTGGTTTTGGTCATGGAAGACATCTCTTCCAGACTGGAAGATGACTCTTCGATGGAAGCGGCCTGCGCGGACGTCCCCTCAGCCAACTGCTGGCTGGAGGTTGATACCTGACCGGCGGTGGATGACACTTGATCGGCGCTTTGATGCAGCACTTGTGTTATGTGTTGAATGGGACGGGTTATGGAATGCGTGATAAAAACACCGCCGATGAACATCACCAGCACCACAAGGCAGAAAACGACGGCGCCGGTCCACAATGATCGACGGGTGGCGGCGCTGGACTTTTCACGGGTAACCTCTGCCTGATGCGCCGCCGTGTTCAGCACCCGCTGACTGCTGACTTCCAGTCGGGCTTCGATGTTGATGACATCCGGCCATAATTGACCGATCATTTTGACTTTTTCCGGAAGGCCGCTGATTAACAAATCGGTTTCTTCAATGAACACCTGATAGCCGCCGTCATCGCTTTTGAGCCGTTTGGCCAGGGCGTTGATGTTCGTTCTGATGGAATCCAGTGCGGTGAATACCTGGCCCGTATTTTGGGCGAACATTTCCGAATCGTTATGAAGAAACAGATCACGGCTTAAACTCAAGGTGATTTTGTTCAACAGAAAAAGTGCTGTCCGCGTAATATCCGAGAGCGCCTGGAGGTTGGCATCCGGCATCTCGCCTTCCATGAAAGCATTGGAGGCGGCCTCATCGATTTTTTCAACGATCTGGATCGCATTGTCGTTGAAGCCGACAATGGCGGTGTTGATATGCGCGCGAACGATGTCCACCTGATCCGTTAATTTATGCAGCTGCTGGAATGTATTCCGATAACCGATGATAAATTCTTCCAGTGATTTTCTTTCTTCCTGGATGAAAAGACTATTTTCGATCAGTTGCGCGACTTTTGAAACGGCTTGTTCGAGGTTGATGTTAAACGCTTCAGCCGCTTCCGGGGCGTGGTTTCTCAGATACTGTTTCTCAGCGGCAATGGCCTTGAAAATATGCTGGCTGATTATCTGAAAATCGCGTTCTGTCTTTCCACTGCGTTCCATTTTTTGAGTGGCCATCCAGAAGACGAAGAAAAAAAATACGATCAATAAAATCGACAGCCCGATCAGAGAAAACAGCTTTTGCTGGATCGTCATAGATGCCTGCCTTTCATGCTGCCCTTGCAGTGGGCACGGCGAAAACAGTTTGCCGATAACGGTGCATTCCCCGACCTGTTGCTCCGTCTTCAAATCGCCGATGAAGCTTTTCCGTCAATGGGGTTTATTTGACCATGCTGTTGAGTTTTTCCATTGAAATGCTGTCATCGTAGATGCCGGCACCGACGCCATATTCGGTACCGGGTACGTCCATGCAATAAGAAATTTTGCGGGATGGCTTTTTTTCTCCGGGTTTGGGCCAAAGATATTCAACCCATCCCCCTTCGGGCTGTGCGGCCGCATCACATAGCTGGATAAAAAAATAGTTGCCGTTTTTATCTTTCAAACCGGACAGATCTCTGCCGATTAACCCCGGTTTGATCGGATGGGTGACCAGACTTGGAAAAGGCGTGCACTTCAACACAAAAACGTAGGTTCCCCCCCATACCCAGGGGCCGTTTTGGTCATTGAATGTCTGCAGTGCGTCCGCGCCGTTTTGGACGATATAGTCCGCGGCTTCACGTGCTTTCTGCAAAACGGAGGCCGGTGTTGCATCATCAGCCTGCGCCGGTGTCCAAAATGTCGGAAAAAAGATGATGACCGTCAAGAACATTGCCCATTTTTTCATGTTTCCCTCCTGATAGGTGTGGTTGGTGAATCAACAGGGGTAATGGTAAGCAAAAATGATACCAACAGATAAAATTAAGAAAACAAAACATTCCAGTGCCTTATACGGTCAATCGGATTGAATGCGTTTGATGAATCAGATTAATCGGAACAATGAAAGGGGCGTAATTCTAAAATTTGATTTAATTTTAGAAGGTTATCTTCCAATACCGCATTTGTCAGATATTTCGGACAGTCTGAAAAACCTGACAAATGTCGCCAGCGGAAGCCCTATGAAAAGGCCGCCAGGGTGTAGATGGCCAGATTGCCCAGCACGTGGAGGGTGATGGGAACCAGCAGGTTTTTCTCCTTTTCATAGGCGGCGGCGAACAGCAGGCCGCCGATGGTTTGCGGCAGAGGGAGGCCGCGGCCGGAAGAATGGGCCAGAACGAACAGAAGCGTGCTGCCAAGGGCGGCCGTTAAAAACCCCCAGCGCCGCAAAAAGCCGAAAACAAGGCCGCGGAAGACGATCTCTTCCGCCAGGGGGCCGACCACGCCGCCCACGATAAAAAGGCATGTCAGCTCCAGCGGGGCCGCCGGCAGGGGGGCGTCGATCATGGCAAGCGGCCGCAGGCCGCAGAGATGCAGGCCGATTCCGGCGGCGGCGGTCAGCGCGCCGAATCCCAGACTCCACCACAGGCCGTTTTTGAAACCCTGCCCGATTTTCGCTGAACGCAGGCCGACGACGGCGGCGCCGCTTTGGTCCAGCCGCACGGCCAGCAGCACAACCGCGGCGCTTTGGAAAAGACGCAGCGCTCCCAGCAGCACCAGGGCGTGAAGCCGGCTTTGGCCGGCAATGCACCAGGCGGCCGCTTCCAGCGCCAGGACCGTTCCCGCCGCTGTCGCAAACAGCCTCAGTTCAAGCGTTGCTGCCGCCATCCCAGTGCCTTGAGTGCGGTGTAGGCATACCATTGTACGTACCAGTGGTCCGAGGCGACCAGCTTCTGCAGGGCGGCGTCGACGGCCGCCGCTCCTTTTCGTCGACCGAGCCCGTAAAGTGCCTGGCAGACCACGTTGGGATGCGGGTCTGCAAGCATGCCGTGCAGCAGGGGACGCGTTTCGGCGCGGCGGCTTACGGAAAGCGCTCTGGCAAACCAGTAGCGCACGGCGATGTCCGGGTCCCCTGCCAGACGCTGAAAACCGGCGAAATGGGCGATTTCCTGTTGGTCGGCACAGATGTGCTTCAGCCGGGCCAGTTTCGCGTCACGATCCGCGGTTGGGCGGAAGACGGCGCCGCTGATGACGGGCGGCGCCCCTCCCTTGTGGTGCAGCATCACCGCCGGCAGGCCGCCCAGCAGAAGACACAGCCCGGTGCTGATAAGGACGGCCGGCGTCCGGCCGGCCAGCGGCCGCATCAGTGCGGAGAACAGGCTGTAAAAGCCAATGTATAGTAAAAGCGGAAAACCGAAAATCAGGGACAAGAACGTCATGCGGCGCAGGGCGGCGTTGCGGTCGATTCCTGTGGAAAACTGTTTGAGAAGCGCCGCCGCCCCGGCTGTAAAGTCCTCTGCAGTCGTGTGGACGATGGTGCGGCCATCGTGCTGCAGCATCAGGCGGTCGTCCTGTCGGATAAGATCGAGAACGGCGCTTTCCGCGCGATCGACAATCAGATAGTCGTGACCGATCAGAGCGTCTTGGATCCGCCGGTTGTCCGGTCCGGATGGAAGGCCGCTAAAGTGAGCGGCCTTGATCATTTTCTGGTGGGGGGCTTTGAAGGCTTCGGCTGCATACAGGGTGTAGCGGTAGTAGAAGTCGTTGATCAAAATGCCGGCTTTGTTGGACAGCAGCAGATGGTCGCGGATACGGATGAAAATGTCGCTGTTGATTTGCGGTGCCCAGAGGAGGGCCGTCAGGACAAAGGCGGTGAAATGGCACCATCCGTTTGGATGGATCGCAAGGGAAGGCCCCGGCCGGCGGTTGCCGCGATCGGCCGCCCAGACGGCGGCGGGGACGCAGAGCACATAAAGCAATGCGAACCAGGATAATCCCCGGGCGACGACCGCCGTCAACCCCGCCGCCCAAAGGCATAGAAAAAAGAACAGTACCGTTTTGCGGCGGTTGAAAAGGCGCCGCCAGCTCCAGGAGGCGACAAAGGTGATCAGACTGAGGCCGGCGCCGAGGCTGAGGGTGAAAAACAGACCGCCGCAGAGGGCGGCCTTAAGACTGATGAGAGACGGAGCGATGTGCGGGCCGGGAACCGGCAGGTAGCCGGCTTCGGCAACCGCGGCCAGGGTTTGCTGCAGCTCCCGGCCGCTGCACAGGACCTGGACGGACGCGATCGTCTGCGCGGCGAACAGGCCGGCCGGCACGGCACGGTATGCGGAAAGGCTGCAGGCCATGCACGGCTCATACCACACCCCCGCGGCGCGGCGCAAACAGGATTCTTTGCTTGCCTCACTTTTTGATTTCAGGTATACATACAGTTTTAAGCCGGTTTCAAGGCCGATTCCGAAAATGCCGGATTGCGCTGGCCGCAGCGGCGGTGGGAAGCGATTCCACAAACCAGGACGATTCGAGCATCGGCCGGAAAAAGGATTGACGACATGAAAATCATCGTTGCCGGAACAGGTTATGTGGGGCTGGTGCATGCGGCCGTGTGCGCCGAATTCGGTCATGAGGTGGTGGCCTACGACAACGACGCCCCCAAAATTGAAGCGTTCGCCAGCGGCAGGGCGGACCGTATCGCCCAATACATTGACGAACCGGGATTGAGCGATGCGATTCGCAAGGTGCACGGCCGGCACCTGTTTTTTTCTACGGCCCTGGCGGATATCGTCGAAGGGACGGATGCGGTCTTTCTGTGTCTGCCGACCCCTCCGCGGATGGACGGATCGACCAATCTTTCTTTTTACGACGCCGCGGTGAGCGACATCGCCGCCCAGCTTGCCGGCCGAAGCGACAAACGGCGTGTGGTGTTGGTCAACAAAAGCACGGTTCCCATCGGCACCGCACGTCGTCTGAAGACCGTCCTGCAGGAAAAGGGGGTGGCCAATGCCGGTGCGGCATCCAACCCCGAGTTTCTGGCCGAAGGCACCGCGGTGCCCGAAGCCCGCAAGCCGGACCGGATCGTGATCGGGTGCGACGAAGCTGCGGATTTCGCCATCCTGCGGCGGATATATGCCAAATTCGTGCACCACGTGCAGACGAAGTACATCGAGACCACCCCTGAAACCGCGGAAGCCATCAAGTATGTGGCCAATACCATGCTGCTGACCTACATCTCGTTTTGGAACGGCGTGGGCGCCAAGCTGGGAGAAAAATTTTCCGGCATCAACATCGACGATCTGCGCATCGGGGTGACCGCCGACGACCGTATCAGCACCTGGGGGTCTTTTGTCAGCAACGGCGCCGGTGGAAGCTGCTTTGGAAAGGACATCGCTTCGCTCATTTACCAGCTCAAACGGGCCAACGTCGACACCAAGATGCTGGAGGCCTCCTACGAGGTCAACGAGTACCAGAAGGTATATATGGTCGACCGTGCCGCCACCGAAGCCGGGTTTAATTTCAGCAACAAGGCCGTTGCGGTGCTGGGGCTGGCGTTCAAGAAGAACACAAATGACATGCGCGACGCTTCGTCCATCAAGGTCATTGAGTCGCTGCTGGGAAAGGGGGTGGCATCGATCCGGGCCTATGATCCCATCGCCAACGAGGCGGCGGCCCGAACCTTCGATTCATCCAGAAACGTGCTTTTTGAAAAGATCGGCTATTTCGATTCCGCCAGGGCCGCGATGGAAGGGACCGACGCACTGTTCATTTCATCCGACTGCGAGGAATTCAGGGGGCTTTCACGGACCATCGAAGAAACGGCCAAGCCCCCCTATCTGATAATGGACGGCCGGCGCATGATTCCGGATTATAACGCGCTCGTGGGGCAGGGATTTACCTATCTGGCCGTGGGGTCGGCTCTCATGCGGTCTTGATGCGGCCCGGGCGAGGCGCGCCTATTTTACCCCGGCCTCTCGGCGGGCGGCCGAATCCGCCGGGATGAATTCTGTTGGAGGAATTGATGGACTATAAAAAAACGCTCAACCTTCCCCAAACCCGATTTCCCATGAAAGCCAGTCTGGTGACGCGGGAACCCGAACAGATCAAAGCGTGGGACGAGGATCGACTCTATCACCAGCTGCGCGAGCACGCCAGGGGCCGCCGGCCCTTCATCCTGCACGACGGTCCGCCGTATGCCAACGGCAATATTCACATCGGCACCGCCCTGAACAAGATATTGAAGGACATCATCGTTCGCTCCCGCCAGATGGCGGGCTTTGACGCGGTGTACGTACCGGGGTGGGACTGCCATGGACTTCCCATCGAACACAATGTGGACAAGGAAATCGGCGCCCGCAAGCAGCAGATGTCCCAGGCGGACTTCCGTCGCAGATGCCGGGCCTATGCCGAACGCTATATCGATATTCAGCGGGAAGAGTTCAAGCGGCTCGGCGTGATGGGCGAGTGGGAAAATCCATACCTGACCATGAACTTCCGTTACGAAGCCATCATTGCCAGAGAGTGTATGAAATTCGGTCTGGCGGACAATCTTTTCCGGAGTAAAAAGCCGATTCACTGGTGCTGCCAGTGCCACACCGCTCTGGCCGAAGCGGAAATCGAATATCATGACACGGTGTCTCCCTCCATTTTTGTTAAATTTCCGTTGAGCGACGATTTGCACCGGGAAATGCCGTTTTTGGAGGGTAAACCGGTGGCGGTGATCATCTGGACGACCACGCCGTGGACGATTCCTTCCAATCTGGCGATCGCCCTGCATCCGGATTTTGTGTACGCCGCGGTGGACGTCGGCGGCGAAGAAGTGTTCATTCTGGCACGTGAACTGGTGGACGACTGCATGGCGCGTTTCGGTGTGACCGCGTATCGGGTGGTGGGTGAGATGCCTGCTTCACAGCTGGAGCACAAACGCTGCCGGCATCCCTTGTACGACCGGGATTCGATCATCGTGCTGGGCCGGCATGTGACCCTCGACGCCGGCACCGGATGCGTTCACACCGCGCCGGGTCACGGCCGGGAGGACTACGATGTGGGAATGGCGTACGGCATCGAACCCTATTCGCCGGTGGACGACGATGGAAAGTTCACCGACGATGTCGAATACTTCAAGGGGGGTTTCGTGTTTGACACCAACGACGCCGTCAACCAAAAGCTGGAAACGGCCGGCGCCCTGTTGGCATCGGAAAGGCTGGAACACCCGTATCCCCATTGCTGGCGTTGTAAAAAACCGGTTATATTCCGCGCCACCCCGCAATGGTTTATTTCAATGGACAAAACCGGACTGCGCCGGGACGCGCTCGAGGAAATCGACCGCGTCAAGTGGGTTCCCGGCTGGGGGCGGGAGCGGATTTACGGCATGATCGAAAATCGGCCGGACTGGTGTATTTCGCGGCAGCGCGCCTGGGGCGTGCCCATTACTGTGTTTTACTGTCAACAGTGCGGCCGCCTGCATCTTGACCAGAACATCGCCGACCATGTTTTCAAACTGTTCGAAAAAAACGGCGCCGACATATGGTTTGAAAAAGATGCGGCCGATCTGCTGCCCGGCAAAGCGGTGTGCGCCCACTGCGGCGGCACATCCCTGATCAAGGAAACCGACATTCTGGACGTGTGGTTTGATTCAGGCGTGAGCCATGCCGCGGTGCTGGAGGACCGCAGCGATCTTCACTGGCCGGCGGACCTTTACCTGGAGGGGAGCGACCAGCACCGCGGATGGTTTCACAGCTCCCTGCTGACGGCGGTGGGGACGCGCGGCAAGGCACCGTACCGGGAGGTGCTGACCCACGGGTTCGTGGTGGATGCCGAGGGACGAAAAATGTCAAAATCCCTGGGCAACGTGATCGCCCCCAAAAAGGTGATCGACAAGTACGGTGCCGAAATACTGCGGCTGTGGGTTTCGGCCGCCGATTACCGCGACGACGTCCGCATTTCGGAGAGCATTTTAAAACAGCTGAGCGATGCCTACCGCCGCATTCGCAATACCTGCCGGTTCATGCTGGGCAACCTCTATGATTTCAACCCGACCGACGCTGAAATGGAAGATGTCAGCGGCATGCCGGAAATCGACCGCTTCGCCCTGCATCGTTTGCAGACGTTGATTGCCAAAGCCCTGGCCGCTTATGAAGCCTACGAATTCCACACCATCTACCATGCGCTTCACAATTACTGTGCGGTGGATTTGTCGGCGTTCTACCTGGATGTACTCAAAGACCGGCTCTACACCGCTGCGGCCGACGATCCGGCACGCAGAAGTGCGCAAACAGTGCTGTACCGCATTCTGGACGCCCTCTGCCGCCTGATGGCGCCGCTGTTACCCTTTACCGCCGAAGAAGTGTGGCGCTACATGCCGCGGAGCGCGGCGGCCGAGAGCATTCATCTGATGCCGTTTCCGGCGCCGGATGACCGTCTGCTGGATGCCGATCTGGCGGCGGACTGGCGCTTGATCCTCACGATTCGCGGAGAGGTCACCAAGGCGCTGGAAGCGGCGCGCGCCAAAAAATGGATCGGCCATCCCCTGGATGCCGCTGTGCACCTTTATCTTGATGCGGATCTGTTGGCGCGCCTCACCCCTTATGCCAAAGACCTGCGGTTCATTCTGATCGTTTCGCGCGTGGTGTTGGAAACAACGGCGGCGCCGGAAACGGCATTGAAAAGCGGGGCCGTCGAAGGACTCGCCATCGGTGTGGCACCGGCCGAGGGCGCCAAGTGCGGCCGCTGCTGGGTGCACGATACCAGTGTGGGGGAGGACCGGGTGCATCCGATGCTCTGCCGCCGCTGCCTTGTGGCGGTTCAAAACATGGAAAACTGATCAACCCTTTTGTCCGGCGGGCGCGTTCGTTTGCGATGTGATGTCAAAACATCCGGGACGGACGGCGCCCGTACGGGAATCTTGCCGGATGTCGCAACAGCAAATGGAAATGACGCGGTCTAAACTGCGGCGGTTGCTTGTGGTCGCCGGGGTCGTTCTCGCCCTGGATCAGGCGACCAAGATTCTGATTTTAAATTATTTTCCACTTTATCACACGGTTTCGGTTTTTCCGGGGTTTTTCAACCTTACCCATATCCACAATCCCGGCGGGGCTTTCGGAGTGTTGTCCGGCAGCCCTTCACTCGCACGGCATGTTTTTTTTCTGCTGGCATCATCAGCGGCGCTGGTCGTCGTGCTGTTTCTGTATTTCAAAACCCCTGGACGGTACCGGCTGCTGTCGGCGGGCCTGGCCCTGATTTTCGGTGGCGCGCTGGGTAATCTTACGGACCGCATTCGGCTGGGAAAGGTCGTGGATTTTCTGGATTTTTATATCCGTTCGTTCCACTGGCCCGCTTTCAACATCGCCGACAGTGCCATCAGCATCGGCATGGTTGTTTTTGTCTATCACCTTCTGATGGGGAATTTGCCCGAATAATCAGCATCATTCTGAAAATAAATTCAATAACCGGCAATGCGATGACGCGCCGGAACCGGCAAGGCCGGACAGGGTGAACAGCCGATGCCTCTTTGCAACCATCGAGAATTCGACGGCCAACTTAAAGACCTCAAAGCGGAAGGCGCCGCCGGGAAATTTTCCCCCGTGTATGTGTTTTTCGGCGAAGAAATGCTGATCAAAGCCGCTGTCGAGAACCTGTTGGCGCGGCTTCTGCCCGGATCAGCGCGCGAATTCGCCTACGAGCCCATGGAGGGCGCCAGGGGAAGCGTGCAGGAAGCGCTGCGGCGGATCAATACCTACGCGCTGCTGAACAACCGGAAAGTGGTGACGGTTTTTGATGCGGCCTTTTCTTATTCCTCCAAAGACGCGGATGCGATCCTGAAAAAAGCCCGCCGGGCCTATGAAAATGACAACATGGAAAAGGCCGCCGTACAGCTGCTGTCGGCGCTCGCCCTGCTGAATCTGTCCGTCGCGGATGTCGTGCGCGGTGGTGCGGCGGCATCGGGCCTGCTTTCAAATGCGGCCATCGACGGTCCATGGCTGGCGGATGTGGCGGCCCACTGCCGCGACAGCGGTCTGTCCCTGGCGCCGGTCGAAGACGAAGCCGCTCTGCTGCAGGCGGCTGTTCAAAAGGGATTTCCTATGGGTCACCATTTGATTTTGACCATGGAATCCATCGATCGACGCCGGCAGCTTTACCGTGTGCTCGAAAAGCACGGCACCGTTGTGGACTGTTCGGTTCCTGCGGGAGGGCGGCAGGCCGACAAGGCCGCCCGGGAAAGCGTTTTGAAGCAGCAGATGCAGATGCTTCTCACGGCGCAGGGCAAAAAAATGCATCCGCAGGCCTATCCGTTGCTGGTGGAGCGGACCGGTTTTGACTTAAGAACCTTCTGCAGCAACCTTGATAAGCTGGTCGACTATGTCGGCGACAGGGAAACGATCGCGGCGGCCGATGTTGCACACGTCGTCAAACGAACGCGCACCGATCCTGTGTACGCGTTTACCGATGCCCTGACCGATCAGAAAACCGCCGATGCGCTGTTTTTACTCAACACCCTTATCTCCAACGGGATGCATCCCCTGCAGATTCTGACAGCGATGGTCAATCAGGTCCGCAAGCTTTTGATTGTAAAGGATTTCAGCGCAACGGTATCGGACGCGGCCGGTGCCGGGCGCATTTCTTTTCCCGCGTTTCAGAAACGGGTCATGCCCCTGATACAGGCCTATGACCGCGACCGGATCGCCGCCGCGGCACAGGAAACCACAGCGGATGTGATGGAAGACGGCACCGCGACGGGTGGAAAACAGCCTGCGGCGACGCGCAGCGCCGGCGCCAAAACCGATCTTCTTCTGGCCCCCAATCCACGCAGCGCCTATCCGGTGTTCAAGCTGTTTCAAAAGGCGGAGCGCTTCTCGACCGACCGTCTCGAATCCGGACTGCGACAGCTTCATCAGCTCGACGTTGCCCTGAAGCAGACCCGGCAACCGCAAAAATTGCTGCTGGAAAGAGCGGTTATTCAATTGACCTGTGGCATGGACAGCAAGGAAAAAGCAAATGCCTGGATTTATCAGAAAACAGGAGGAAAAACTGGCCATCCGTCTGCTGGCCTGGCAGTATGAGCGGCACGGCAGGGCCCTTCGCCCGTATACGGAGATGCAGCGCCTGGCGCGCAACCTGGTTGACGACGCGCACCGCATCGCCCGGGAGCGGGGCCGCAACGTGGTGTCCATCCTCAAGGAGCTTATCAACGACGATAAACGCGAATGAGCCTTGAAAGGAAAGCGATGATGATCAGAACCGGTATCGTCGGCGCCACCGGCTACGCCGGCGCCGAGCTGGTGCGGCTGCTGGCGGCGCACCGCGCGGTGGAAATCACCGTTTTGATGTCGCGCCAGTTTGCCGGCACGCCTTTTGACCACGTATATCCCGCCCTTTCGGGAATGGTCGATCTGACGTGCGAACCGTTGGCCGTTGAGCGGCTGACCGCATGCTGCGATGTGGTGTTCACCGCCCTGCCGCACCGCATTCCAATGGAGATCGTGCCCGCGCTGGTGGCATCCGGTCTGCGGGTGATCGACCTGTCCGCCGATTTTCGTTTTGAAGCCGCCGCCGTCTATGAAGCCGCTTACCAGCCGCACACGGCGCCGGAACTGCTCAAACAGTCCGTATACGGCTTATGCGAGGTGTTTGCCGAACGCATTGAAAAGGCCGCCCTTGTCGGCAACCCGGGCTGCTATCCCACCAGCGTCCTTCTGCCGCTGATTCCGCTTGTTGAAAAGCGCCTGCTGGACATCGACAGCATCGTCATCGACGCCAAGTCGGGCGTCAGCGGCGCCGGCCGGTCCCCGTCTCTCACCAGCCATTACTGTGAGGTAAACGAATCCTTCAAGGCCTACAAGGCCGCCGAGCACCGCCACAATCCCGAAATCGACGCGGTGTTGAGCCGTTTTGCAGGTCGATCGGTGGGTGTGACCTTTGTGCCGCATCTTCTGCCCATGACCCGCGGCATGTTGAGCACCATCTATGCGACGCCGGCCGCCCCCGTGAGCGCGGACGACGTCAGGGAATGCATGCGATCGTACTACCACCGGCGGCCCTTTGTACGCCTTTGCGGGAAAGACCGCCTGCCGGATACCCGCCATGTCGCCGGGTCCAATTTTTGTGATATCGGCGTGCGCATGGACCCCCGCCGCCGCCGTCTGATCCTTTTTTCCGCCATCGATAATCTGGTAAAGGGCGCCGCCGGCCAGGCGGTGCAGAACATGAACATCATGTATCGCCTTGAGGAAAGCGAGGGATTAACGGCTTTACCCTTTCCCGTTTGAGCGCAGTGCAGCGGCGGTCTTCGGCGGCGGCTGCGACTTGACATGCGGGTTCGGTTGGCATAAAACCGGGCGGTAAACAGGCGCGTCCGGCCTGAACAACGACGATACGAAAGGAGAAGCAACATGTCGGCAAAACTGATCAAGGGAACGGAAATCCGCGAAGAGATTCTGGAAGAGATCAGCGCGGAAGTGCAAAAAATCAAGGCCGCCCAGGGTGTTGTACCGGGGCTGGTGACGATTCTGGTGGGAGAGAATCCCGCTTCGATTTCATATGTCACGCTGAAAATAAAAACAGCGGAAAGACTGGGTTTCAAGGAGGTTCAGGACAACCAGCCGGCCGACATTTCGGAAGAAGATCTGCTGGCGCTCATCGACAAATACAACAACGACGACAGCATTCACGGCATTCTGGTTCAGCTGCCGCTGCCCAAACATGTGGATGAAAAAAAGGTGCTCAATGCCATTGATCCGGACAAGGATGTGGACGGATTCCATCCGGTCAACGTCGGCCGTCTGATGATCGGCGGGTCGGAGGTGAAATTTCCGCCGTGTACGCCGGCGGGTATCCAGGCGCTGATCGTGCGCGCCGGCGTCGAAACCAGCGGGGCGGAGGTCGTCGTGGTCGGGCGTTCCAATATCGTCGGCAAACCGATTGCCAACATGATGCTCCAAAAAGGACCGGGAGCCAATTCCACCGTCACCGTGGTTCACACCCGCACCAAGGACATGGCGTTTCACTGCAAGCGGGCGGATATTCTCATTGTCGCCGCCGGTGTCCCGGATCTGGTCAAGCCGGAGTGGATCAAGCCCGGCGCCTGCGTCATCGACGTGGGGGTCAACCGGGTCGGAGAGAAGCCCAGCAAAAAAGATCCCAACAAGATGGTTGCCATTCTGAAGGGCGATGTCGATTTCGATGCGGCAAGGGAAGTCGCCGGCTGGATCACCCCGGTGCCCGGCGGTGTCGGCCCCATGACCATTACCATGCTCATGAAAAACACGTTGAAGTCGATGAAATTCAAATTGGGGATCGATTAACCGGCTGGATGCCGGGGGCGCCGATGCGGCGCCCCCGGCATCCAACGCTGCAAGGTGCATGCCGGCTTGACAAAGCCATCCGCACATGGTAACCGTGGCGCTGCAATGCATTCCGATATTCGGCAAGGATCCCTTACCGTTGTAGGTTTCGTCGTCCGGTTATGTCTCTGAATAAGCACATATCGCTTTACGTGATGCGCCATTCCGGCTCCCGGGTCCAGCGCATCGTGCTGCCGCGGCCGCTGCTGCTGCTGGCCGGACTGCTGCTGCTGGTCGGACTTGCGGCCGTCGGCTACGGCGTCCACGACTACCGGCGGCTGCAAGCCGCCGCGCAGGCCATGGCCGACATTGAAAAGCAGGCCGTCGAACAACACGACACCATTGTCAGCCAGCGTGCCCAGATTCGAAATTTCGCGCTTGAAATCAACCGAATGAAGGCGCGCATGGTGGCATTGAACAACTTCGAGGATAAAATCCGCATCATCGCCAATATCGACCGACCGGCCGGTGAGGAGAATCAGTTCGGCATCGGCGGCAGTCTGCCGGAGGATTTAGCGACAGCCATTGATTCCCCCCGGGACCACACCGGCTTGATGCGGGACATGCACCAGCAGATGGGCCAACTGCAGCAAGCGGCGCTGCAGCAGAAAGACAGCCTCCGTTCCCTGCTGGACGCACTTGAGAGCCAGCGCCACTTTCTGGCGGCAACGCCGGCCATCAAACCGGCCAAGGGATGGATTTCCTCCAGCTTCGGGTATCGAAAATCCCCCTTCACCGGCCAGCGCGAGTTTCACAAGGGGCTTGATATCGCCAACCAGCGCGGCACGTCGATTTTGGCGACCGCGGACGGCGTCGTCAAATATGTCGGCCGCAAGGGTCTTTTGGGCAACATCCTTACCATCGATCACGGCCATGGCATGCTCACCCGCTACGCCCATCTGGACAAGGCCCTGAAAAAAGCCGGGGACAGAGTCAAACGCGGCGATGTGATCGCCGAAATGGGCAATACCGGCCGCAGTACCGGCACCCATGTGCACTACGAAGTCCACCTTAACGGCGTACCCGTCAATCCCCGTAAATACATCCTCAATTGATGTTCCACCTGCAAGCGGCCATCTTTTTTAATACCTTGTAGAGCGCCTTGAAATGTTTTAGAATAACAGGTTAAGGAAAAATCGCTTGAAAGAAGCAGCCACATAATCGTGAAGATTGTGCTGAAAGGACGATAGCGAACACATGTTTCTGAATATTTTAACAAAAGTCTTCGGCAGCAAGAACGAGCGGGAGCTGAAAAAAATGCAGCCCCTGGTGGAGCGCATCAACGCCCTTGAACCCGACATGCAGGCGTTGAGCGATGCGGAGCTGAAAGATCGGACGCGGCAGTTTAAAAAGCGTCTGCTTGAGGGCGAAACCCTCGAGGATCTGCTGCCGGAGGCGTTTGCGGCCGTGAGGGAGGCGTCGGTGCGAACCCTGTCCATGCGCCATTTCGATGTTCAGCTCGTCGGCGGCATGGTCCTGCATCAGGGCAGCATCGCCGAAATGAAGACCGGAGAGGGCAAAACCCTGGTGGCGACCCTGGCCGCCTATCTCAACGCCCTGAATGGAAGGGGCGTTCACATCGTAACCGTGAATGACTACCTGGCCCGTCGGGACACCGAGTGGATGGGGCGCATTTACCGCTTTCTGGGACTTTCGGTGGGCAGCGTCCTGCACGGTATGACCGATCAGGAGCGCCAGGCCGCTTACGCGGCGGACATCACTTACGGCACCAACAACGAGTTCGGCTTTGACTATCTTCGGGACAACATGAAGTTCGACCGCAAAAGCCTGGTGCAGAAAGACCTTCACTATGCCATCGTGGATGAGGTCGACAGCATCCTCATCGACGAAGCCCGCACGCCGCTGATTATTTCGGGTCCGGCGGAAAAGTCGACCCACCTGTACTATCAGGTCAACGGCATCATCCCGCGCCTTAAAAAAGACCGTGACTACACCATCGACGAGAAGGCCAGAACCGCTGTTTTGACGGAAGAGGGCGTGGCCCACGCCGAAAACGCGTTGAAGGTCGACAATCTGTACGATGCCAAATATATTGAACTGCTGCATCACATTCACCAGGCCCTGAAGGCGCATGCGCTTTTCAAACGGGATGTGGATTACATCGTCAAAGGCGGAGAGGTCATCATCGTCGATGAATTCACCGGCCGACTCATGCCAGGCAGGCGCTACAGCGAAGGTCTTCATCAGGCACTGGAAGCCAAGGAGAACGTCAAGATCGAAAATGAGAACCAGACCCTGGCGACCATTACGTTTCAAAATTATTTCAGGATGTATGACAAACTGGCCGGCATGACCGGCACCGCCGACACCGAGGCCGCCGAATTCAAGAAAATATATGATTTGGACGTCATTGTCGTTCCGACCAATAAACCGATGATCCGCAGGGATTTTGCGGACGTCATCTACAAAACCCGTCGTGAAAAGTTCGATGCCGTGATGGATGAGATCGTCGCGCTGCACCACAAGGGACAGCCGGTGCTGGTGGGAACGATTTCGATCGACGTGTCCGAAGCACTGAGCGGGGATCTGAAAAAGCGGCAGATTCCACACGCGGTGCTGAATGCCAAAAATCACGAAAAAGAGGCGGAGATTATCCGTATGGCCGGCCAGCGGGGGGCGGTGACGATTTCAACCAACATGGCCGGAAGGGGGACGGACATCGTACTGGGTGAAGGTGTCACCGATCTGGGCGGGCTGCACATTCTCGGTACGGAACGGCATGAGAGCCGCCGCATCGACAATCAGCTGCGCGGCCGTTCGGGACGTCAGGGTGATCCGGGATCGTCGCGGTTTTACCTGGCCCTGGAGGACGATTTGCTGCGCATCTTCGGCGGGGAACGCATCAGCGGGGTCATGGAAAAACTGGGCATGGAAGAGGGCGAGCCCATCGAGCACGGCCTCATCAGCCGGGCCATAGAAAATGCGCAGTCCAAGGTGGAAGGGCACAATTTTGACATCCGCAAACAGCTGCTGGAGTATGATGATGTCATGAATCAGCAGCGGGAGGTCATTTATCGGCAAAGGCGCGAGGCCTTAAGCGGTGAAAATCTCAACGGTACCCTTCGGGAGATCATGGACGGTCTGGCGGAAGAGATCGCCCTGACCTATGCCGATGAAAAAAAGCTGCCCGAAGAATGGGACTTCAAAGGTCTGGATGAAGCGGTGTTTCAACAGTTCAATCTGCGCCTGGGGCGGTTGGACGAGGATACACTGGACGGCCTGACCGGAGAGGGGCTTTCGCAGCTGATTCAGGAAAAGGCGGCGGCGGCGTATGCCGAAAAGGAGCGTCTGATCGGGCCGGAGGCCTTCCGAGAGCTGGAGCGCTACGTAATGCTGCAAACGGTGGACGGTTTGTGGAAAGATCATCTCTTGAGCATGGACCACCTGAAAGAAGGCATCGGACTGCGCGGTTACGCCCAGCAGAACCCGCTGCTGGTGTATAAAAAGGAAGGCTACGAGATGTTTCAGGAAATGATTCGGCGGATCCAGGAGCAGACCCTGTCGATTCTTTTCCGCATCCAGCCGGCGGAGCCGGAGCGCCTTGAACAACAGTATCAGCCCAAGGAGCAGGAACTGGTGTTCTCGGGTTCGGGTGACAACGTGCATAAAAAAAAGCCGGTCAAGCGCACCGAGAGAAAAATCGGCCGCAACGCGCCCTGCCCATGCGGCAGCGGCAAAAAATATAAAAAATGCTGCGGACGCTGAAGGCGCAGCCGCTGCCGGCATCCACGCATCCAAAGAAGCGGCCGCCCTTTACAAACCGGGACCTTCGTGATTATAATGAACGTGACAACAGGGAATCCAGGGGATGAAGTGGCGTGCGCCGCGGCCCCGAACCGCCTTTCCAAAAGGGGCTGATGACGGCGGCACAGCATCCGCCCTCCCTCAAACCAGGTTCCATCAGCAACGGCGCAGCGGCGGGTTCAGATGAGCCAGAACGGAACGGACATCAGGGAAAAAACCCGTTCGCAGACGCGGGACAACACGGCGGAGCCGCCGATGTACCGGGTTCTGCTGCACAACGACAACTATACAACCATGGAATTTGTGGTGAATGTGCTGATTTATGTCTTTCATAAATCGATGGAAACCGCAACCCGCATCATGTTGAACGTTCACCGCCGGGGGGTCGGCGTGTGTGGCGTCTATACCTACGAAGTGGCGGAAACAAAAGTGGAGCTGGTCGAGAAAATGGCCCGTGAAAATGGTTTTCCACTCAAATGCTCCATGGAGAGAGAATAGGAACATGATTAGCAAGGAACTCAGCGAAACCCTCGGTTTCGCTGTCAAAGAAGCAAAAAAGCGGCGTCACGAATATGTATGCGTCGAGCATGTGCTCTATGCCATTTTGCATGATGAAAACGGCGCCGACATTGTCGAGAACTGCGGCGGCAGCGTGGACAATCTCAAGACGTCGCTGGAAAAATTTTTCGATGAGCGCATGGAGCACATCCCGGAAGGCAGCGAATATGTGCTGCAGCAGACCATCGGGTTTCAGCGTGTGATCCAGCGCGCGGTGAACCAGGCCCGCTCGGCGGAAAAGCCGGAAGTCGCTGTCGGGGACATCCTGGCCTCTATTTTTCAGGAAAAAAATTCACACGCCGAAGCCTTCCTGAAAACCGAGGGGGTTTCACGGCTGGATGTGCTGACCTACATTTCCCATCGACTGCCGGACCCCTTTACCCGACCGGACGCCGGCCCGTCTCCGAAGGCCGACAGGCCGGACAAAAAAGCGAAATCAGACCCGCTGGCGCTGTATACCATTGATCTGGTCGATCGGGCCGCCAACAACAAACTGGACCCTGTCATCGGCCGGGAGCGCGAGCTGGAAAGAACCATGCAGGTACTTTGCCGGCGCCGCAAAAACAATCCGGTTTTCGTGGGCGACCCGGGCGTCGGCAAAACCGCCATGGCCGAGGGCCTTGCGCAGCGGATCCACAGGCGCCGGGTTCCGGACATTCTCAGCGACATCCGCATCTATTCGCTTGATCTGGGCGCACTGCTGGCCGGCACCAAGTTCAGAGGCGATTTTGAACAGCGCCTAAAGGGTGTTATTTCTCGTCTGATGGAGAAAAAAAACGCCATTCTTTTCATTGATGAGATTCACACCATCGTCGGCGCCGGCGCCACCAGCTCCGGAACGATGGACGCCTCCAACATTTTGAAACCGGTTTTGGGCACCGGTGATCTGCGCTGCATCGGTTCGACGACGTATGAAGAATACAAGAATCACTTTGAAAAGGACCGCGCTTTGTCCCGGCGGTTTGAAAAGATCGAAATATTGGAGCCGCCCCGGCGCGAAGCCGTAAAAATTCTCAAAGGGCTGCGTTCCCGTTATGAGGCGCACCACGGCATCCACTACACCGAATCCGCTCTCAAGGCGGCCGTCGAGCTGTCGGCAAAGTACCTCAATGACCGCTTTCTGCCGGACAAGGCCATCGATGTCATTGATGAGGCCGGTGCCTTTGTGCGTCTGGCCGGACCTTGCACACGCCGGCACATTCATCCCGCGGACATCGAAAAAATCATCGCCAAAATGGCCCGCGTGCCGCCGCGCAGCGTTTCAACGCCGGACAAGGCCAGGCTGGCGACGCTGGGGGATCGCCTCAAAAAGGTTGTTTTTGGTCAGGACGATGCCATCGCGTCGCTGGTAACCGCTATCAAACGCTCCCGCGCCGGTCTGGGCATGCCGGGTCATCCCATCGGCGCCTTTCTTTTTACCGGTCCCACCGGTGTCGGCAAAACCGAAGTGGCCGTTCAGATGGCGCAAAACCTCGGTGTCGCCTTCATGCGTTTCGATATGAGCGAGTACATGGAAAAACACGCGGTGGCCCGTCTGATCGGCGCACCGCCGGGCTACATCGGCTTCGACCAGGGCGGGCTTTTGACCGACGGCATCGGCAAAAACCCCTATTGTGTGCTACTGCTGGACGAAATTGAAAAGGCGCATCCTGATCTGTTCAACATTCTGCTGCAAGTGATGGATCATGCCACACTGACCGACAACAACGGCAAAAAAGCGGATTTCCGTAACGTGATCGTTATTATGACCTCGAATGCCGGCAGCCGGGAAATGGGGGCGCAGACCATCGGCTTCGGCGATCCTCGTAAGGATGCCGCGTTTAAAGGCAAAAAGGCGGTTGAAAACTTTTTCAGCCCGGAATTTCGCAATCGCCTGGACGCGATCATCACATTCAACCGGCTGCGTCCCGGGATCATGCGCAAAATTGTGGACAAATTCATCCGGGAACTCAACGATCAGCTGGTTGCCAAAAAGGTAAGGGTTGAATTGTCGCCGCCGGCCCGCCGCTGGTTGGCCCGGGAGGGTTATGACGCACAGTACGGCGCCAGACCGCTGGCAAGATGCCTGCAGACCCGGATCAAGGATCCGCTTTCAGATGAAATTTTGTTCGGCCGGCTTGAAAAAGGCGGAACGGTGGTGGTTGAGATTGAAAACGACCGGCCGGTGTTCATATTTGAATAGATTTTCATGCCGATATTTCTGCTGTCGGAGAAGCTGGCGTTCCCTCCCCCGCATCTGGCCGATGCAAGCGGGCTTCTGGCCGTCGGCGGCGATCTGCGTCTGAAGCGGCTGCTGTTGGCGTACCACATGGGGATTTTTCCGTGGTATTCGCGGGGCGATCCCATTCTGTGGTGGTCGCCGGATCCGCGCCTGGTGCTGTATCCCGCGGAGATCCAAATTTCCAAAAGGCTGCGTCGCTTCATTCGTCAAAAACCGTTTCAGCTGACAATGGATCAGGCGTTTGATCATGTGATCGCCGACTGCGCCGCGGTGCGCAGGCGGCAGGGTGTTTCCACTTGGATTGTAAAGGACATGGTTCACGCCTATGGGCGGCTTCACCGCAGCGGCTATGCCCACTCAGTCGAGGCCTGGCAAAATGGCCGGTTGGCCGGGGGCCTGTACGGCGTTTCTCTGGGAGGGACGTTTTTCGGAGAGTCAATGGTCAGCCATGTCAGCAATGCATCCAAGGTGACGCTGGCGGTCCTGGCCCGCTGTTTGAAAAACAACGGCTTTGACATGATCGACTGCCAGGTGCCGACCGATCATTTGAAACGCTTCGGCGCCGTGGAAATCAACCGTGGGCGGTTTTTGCAGCACCTGGCGGCTTCGCTGACCAAACCCACCCGGCGCGGGCGGTGGTCTATTGATGCGCTGCCGCCCGCATAATACTGGACGGCTGCCGACGGGTTTCATCGGCGAGCCGTCCTTTTCGGTATCTATGGAGGTGTTGCCCGCTTGAACAATGCGTTCGAACGCCGCCTTGGATGCAGTTGGAAAACCAGCTGCCGCTGCACAGCGGGCGTGCGTTGCGGGTTGCAGGCAGACACGCGGCAAAGAGTTCGGTTGTGCGCTTTCAGGCAAGCAGCTCTTTGGCTTTTTCCGTTGCCGCAGCGGCGTTGGCGCCGTAAGCATCGGCTCCGATTTTTTCGATGAAATCCTGGGTGACCGGTGCACCGCCGGCCATAACCTTGACCTGGTCGCGGATGCCGGCTTCTTTCAGCGCTTCGATGGTTTCTTCCATTTTGGGCATGGTCGTTGTCAGAAGCGCCGACATGCCGATGATTTTCGGTTTGTGCTCTTTGGTCGCTTCCACGAAGGCCTGGGGGCTGATGTTTGTGCCGAGATCGACGACCTTGAAGCCGGCTCCCTGCATCATCATGCCGACCAGATTCTTGCCGATGTCGTGCAGGTCGCCTTCAACCGTTCCGATGACGACAACGCCGGAGCCGTCTGCATCACCCTCCGCCAGAAACGGTTTCAGAATTTCCATTGCACCATGCATGCAGCGGGCGCACAGCAGCACCTCGGGAATGAACATGTCACCGGCTTTAAAGCGCTTTCCCACCACATCCATTCCGGCCAGAAGGCCGTTGTCCAAGACTTCGCGGGCGGTTTTGCCATCGTCCAGCGCTTTTTGCGTCAGATTTTTGACTTCGGCCTCGTTGCCTGCGATCAGTTCCTTGGCCATTTTTTCGAACAATTCATCCATAGCACCTTTCTCCTTTTCCAAAAAAGATTTGAACCACTTAGCGCCCCCTTTGAGCATATTTCGCCGCACTTTTCAACCCCTTTCCGCACAGGCAGCATTAAATTTGTACTTTTTCGCGTCCGGCGACCGACCGCTGCCGCCGGACGCGTCTTGAAATAGCCCGGTTTTTTGGCTATGGTCATCTGTGGGCCGGTGAAAAGAAGGCCGATCCGGCTTGCGGTCGGCGAAGGAGCGGCCGGTTTTGTCGGTGAAGAAAATGATTGATTCGTTGAATGGTTGACTTGGTCGCATTGGTTGAATGGGAAAAACCCCATCCGGCCTGCATGCCGGAATGACGGTTCGTCGACAAAAAGCGATCTCAACGATCTCAACGAACGCAACGATTTCAACGAACCCAACCAACCAAACCAAGAGAAAAGGAGGCGTCATGAATCCAGAAGACAAGAACATGCATCCGGCGATACCAGCGTTGAAAGAAGATGTCGGCCGGGGGCATCTCAACCGTCGTGAGTTCCTGCGTTTTGCCACCCTGCTGGGGATGTCGGCGGCCGCCGCCGGCCAGATGATCGGCCTGGGATTTCCGACCCGCGCGCATGCGGCGAACATCAAACGGGGCGGAATGCTGAAAATTTCACAGCAGATACAGAAAATTGATCATCCGGCGCGCTACTCGTGGCTGATGCCGTCCAATTCAATGCGCATGATATTCGAATACATGACCCTGACCGGCCCTGACAACATCACCCGTCCATATCTGTGTGAAAGCTGGTCCGCCAGCGAGGATTTGAAAACGTGGACTTTCAACGTCCGCAAGGGGGTTTTGTTTAACAACGGCGACAAGTTTACGGCGGATGACTGCATTTTTACCATCAAGGAATGGCTGAACAAGGAGGTCGGATCTTCGCTGCTGGGCCTGGTGGGCTCCTATCTGGAACCCACCGGCATTGAAAAGGTGGATGAATACCGGTTCCGCCTGCACCTCAAACGGCCGGAAATCGCCATTCCGGAACATTTTTTCCAGTACACGGCGCAGGTATTGAACCATCGGACCTTCGAGGGGGATATGAAAAAGGCGCCCCACGGAACCGGCCCCTTTGTGCTGGACACCTATAACGAAGGGTCCATTTGCATTGTCAAGGCTAGGCCGGACTACTGGCAAAAAGGGTTTGACGGCAAACCGCTGCCCTATATCAATGAAATTCAGTTCATTGATATAGGCGGGGAACTGGCGCCGCAGATTGCGGCCCTGCGCTCCGGTGAAATCGATCTGATTGATGCCAGCGACAATCCGGGTCCGCAGGTGATGAAAGCCGTGCAGAATGATCCCAACATCAACGTATTGCCGGTTCCCACCGCCACCACCCGCGTGCTGCGGATGCGGGTCGACATGAAACCCTGGGATGACAACCGGGTCCGCACCGCGCTCAAGCTGTGCCAGCATCGGGAAAAAATTCTGGCGCTGGCCTACCAGGGGGAAGGTTTGGAGGGACAGGACTTTCATGTGTATCCCAAGCACCCCGAATACTGCGAGAAGCCGGAGCCGCCCTATCAGCCCGACAAGGCCCGCGAACTTCTGGCGCAGGCCGGTTTTAAAAACGGCATCGATGTCAATCTGGCGGTCGGCGCCGAGTGGTCCGACGTGGTTCGCTACGCTGAAGTTCTCAAACAGGATGCGGCGCCGGCCGGCATTCGCATCAATATCGAGACCATGCCGACCAGCCGCTACTGGGAAAAATGGACAGAGGTTGACCTGGGGATCACGCCATGGACCCACCGGCCGCTGGGCACCATGGTGCCCAATCTCGCCTATGTGGCGGACGATACCGGCAAACCGGTTCCCTGGAACGAAAGCCGCTGGGTGGACGAGGAATTCAGCCGGCTGCTGGCGGACGCCAGCGGTACCCTGGATGTCAAAAAACGCCGCAAAATATTTTGCCGTCTGGAAGAGATACAGCAGGAGCGGGGATCCATCGGCATCGCCTATTGGATGAACACCTGGATGTGCCCCCATAAGAAGCTGAAAAACGTTGCGGCCCATCCCAATCTGCTCCTGCTGTTCAATGAGGCCTGGATCGACGCCTGACGGCATTTTCGGCAAAACGGTACGGCCGATCGCAGGGACGTCCCCTTGCAAGCCGGCTTTCCAACGACCGGCGTGATGGAGTGAACGGCAAGCGGGTTAATCGGAAAAGCCGATTCTGCGCAACAGGTCGCAGGTGCCGGGATTGAGGCGATAGCGGTAAAGCGTCGCTGCCCGGATCCAGCGTGCATCGCGCACATCGTCGCCGGGCCGGGGTGTACCGGACACATACGTCCCCATCACGTCCAGAATGACGTAGTGAAAGCGGATGCGGCCGTGCCGATCCCTGACGATGCTGTCAAAGGCGTGAAGCAGGTGAGCGGTCCGGATGCGAATGCCGGTTTCCTCCCATATTTCGCGTTCGGCCGCCGCCTGAAAAGATTCCCCCAGCTCCACGCTGCCGCCGGGAATGGACCATTCGCCCTCCGCCGGCGGTTTGCCGCGCAGCACCAAAAGTACCTGGTGGTTCCTGACAACCACCGCCCCGACGGCGACCCGGGGGAAATCCGGGTATTCGTGAAGGATGGTCGCACGCGGGTTTGGATTGTTTTCAATTTCAGCCGCCATAGAAAATTTCCTCCGGGATTGTCATATTTCCATTACAACAGAAACGACAGTCTTTCAAACGACATTTCCGGACGCGGTCATCGGCGCCGATGACCGCGTCCGCGTGGCGCAGTGCCGGACACCCGAGGTCTCGCCGGTAAAACATGGAAGCCGATCGGAGTGTTGATTGTTCCCAAAAGATATGATAAACATATTTTTCATCAAGACGTATCGGAAACGGGCGCTGGCCGGTTCGCGCATCGGCACGGTGCAGCGGCTGTGAACCGTCCCTTATTCCAAACCCTTTTTCCTGACCGATCGAAAGCAGATGGCCAGAATACTAGTCATAGACGATGACAAGTCCATCGCATCCCTGGTTCAAAAAACAATCGCCCGCAAAGGGCATGATGTTGTTACCGCCTTCAGCGGCGGCGAGGGGCTGGAAGCCGTTGAAGCGGACCATTTCGACCTGGTGGTAACCGATCTGGTCATGCCGGACGTCGACGGCATGGGTGTCCTCAGTTTTCTGCAGGAAAAACAGGGCGACACCCTTTGCATCATCATGACCGGCAAGGGCAGCATCAAAAGCGCGGTGGAGGCAATGAAGAAGGGGGCTTTTGACTATATTACCAAGCCCGCCTCCGTCGAAGAAATACAGATTGTGGTGGAGAAGGCCCTGAGTTTCAAAAACCTGAAGGACGAGAATATCCGTCTGGCCAATGAGGTCCGCAGTCTGTATGACACGTCTCAGATTATCGGCACCAGCCGCGCCATAACCGACATTTATAGAATTATCGAAAGAGTGGCCGATACCGACGGCACCATCCTGATTACAGGGGACAGTGGAACCGGTAAGGAATTGATCGCCAAGGCCATCCACAACAACAGCAGCCGCAGCAATCGGCCGATGGTGGTCATCAACTGCGGTGCCATACCCGAGGAACTGCTGGAGAGCGAACTTTTCGGCCATGAGAAAGGAGCCTTCACCGGCGCCCACAAGACGCGGACGGGCCGGTTTGAAATGGCCAACGGCGGAACGGTCTTCCTCGATGAGATCGGTGAAATGAGCCCTGCGCTGCAGGTGAAGCTGCTGCGGGTGCTGCAGGAACAGAAATTCGAAAAGG
>Ga0180434_10001008_pt1 | contig 41376 bp, 32 predicted proteins | sample SS_ome_7_FD_132453 | JGI IMG/M metagenome (GOLD analysis project Ga0180434, IMG submission 132453) | Hypersaline lake sediment archaeal communities from the Salton Sea, California, USA - SS_1_D_2 metaG | ecosystem: Environmental > Aquatic > Non-marine Saline and Alkaline > Hypersaline >... | reverse complement strand
CTGGATCTGGACACAACGGGGGGGCCTCCCTACACGATCCAGGAACGGTTCCACACATCCTTTGTAGGAGGCACGGCCTCTACGCCTTCCCTGACGGCGGACGGCACGAGGGTCTACATGGCGGACAACCTCGGAAACTTGATCGCCATCGACACCGCCGACGGCAGCAAGATCTGGGAACTCGGCATGGGGAGGCAGATCTTCGGTTCTGTCGCCGTGGCGTCGGACGGCAACGAACTGTACCCATGTACGTCGGATGCGGTCATCAAGGTCGTGGATAACGGAACCCACGGCTCGGAAGTCTGGCGATCCCAGTTGGATGCCTATGCACCGGGACTCGGCCAGAAGAACTTCAATGTTCTCCTCGCAACGATAGGGGCCAACGGAGTATTTATTCAAGCCGGGGCGGGGCTCGAGCTGGAAGGGTACCCCTTGCCGCTCGAGGTCGGTGTAGGACTTCTGGACCGGGAGACGGGCGAGCTCAGGTATTTTGCAGAGGGCCTGGAGGAGTCTATCTCGGCCATGAATTCCAGCCCCGACGGGGCCGTCTATCTGGGATTTTCCCCCTTACGAAGGGCCGTGTCCTATGCATTGTTCGGGGGCCTGGGCATGACCCATCCTCTGTCCGGAGGGGTCGGGAAGTTCGGCGTCAGGCGGCTCGACCTTCTCATCCGGGACGCTGTGTGCGCGGCTTCGGCGCGAGCGCTCAATGCATCCAGCAACGCAGGGTCCTGCCCCGATTCGGTGGAGGCGGACATAAGGCAGATCGGGAACCTGATCGACCAGAGCAGGCGCTCCTCCGTGAAGGCGATCGCCGACGGGGACCTCACGCCGTCCGACTGGACGACCCTCGATGGGTATCTCACGCTGGCGGAAGGCAACCTTACCCCAACGTTGCTGGATGCAGGGGCCGCACAATTGCAGCATGCCTGCGACTTCTTTGCGGATTGAGGCGCAGCAGGCGGCTCAATCCTCGATGACCGCCGGCTATTCCAAGGCATTGTGAGTCTAGAAGTATCGGAAGATGGGGGATCTGTTCTGCCGGCTCATGCTCAGAGCAGATGATGATTCAGGTCGCTCAGGATCGTGTCCGCGCAATCCATCCCGCTGCCGCAGGCCAGCTCGACACCTATGCCCCGGCCGGCAGAGTTGTCTCCGGCCAGGTAGAGGCCCCTTACCGGCGTGCGGTGGGGCAGACGTTTCTCTGCCACCTGGCCGGGGACCTGAGCCGTACCGATGACCGGGCCATCGGTCTTGCCCACCCAGTTGGAGATATATTTGGGACCCAGAGTGTCGATCCACATCACGTGGTCTTGGGTCTCAGGGAAATAGTTGAAGAAGCCCTGGAGCATCGACTCGCTCCACTGCGTTTCAGAGGCCTCGCTCTGAACACTCGGCTGGGCTCCCGCGGTGCATACGGAAAGCAGCTGTCGTCCCGAAGGTGCCAGACCCGGATCGTAGTTTGTGGGAACAGAGCAGAAGAAGCCCATCATCTTTGGAATCTTTCCGGTTTCAAAGTCCTTGAACATCTGGCGGGCATCATCGATGCTGAGCCCGGCAATGTCCTGTTTGGGATCCAGATACCCATGGCCCAGAAGTCCTCCCTCCTGGAACAAGGGCCTGTCCACGGCTATCTTGGCCTGCAGGGAGGTCATGGAGATTCTTGTGGATCGCACCCGTTCTGCATACTCTGAAGGGAAATTACGCGCGCCCACCAGGCGCAGGGTGTCGGCAGCCGTGGTGGTACTGACCACGGCCCGGGATTCAAAGCTTCGCCCGTCCGTCAATTCTACGCCTTTGACCTTGCCTCCTTGCACATGAATCTTCTTGACCCGGGACCGGATCAACAATTCGGCCCCGTCGGTTTCTGCTGACTTGGTAAAGGCCCTCGGGATAGACACGGTGCCTTCCGCAGGGAGACCGCTGGACCGGTCCCGCGCCATCCGCCTCGAGCACCAGATCGCCTCACCCGCCGATGCGTCGTAAAAGGGGACGACAAAATATGCCCCAATGGAGATGACAAGGAAATGAAAGATCTTGGGGTGCCTGGTGTGCGCCAGGATGAATTCCTCAACGGTACGGTCGTCCCACTCGCTTACCTTCTTTTCCGGAAGAAACAGAAGCCGGCCAAAGAGCTTGAGGAAGCTTGGCAGTTCGGACAAGGGAATATCGAGCTGCCGAAAGAGCTCCAGGTAGAAGGACAGCTGGTCCCGATGCCAGGTGGGGATTCTGAGGTCCATGCCCAGGCCCTTGAAACGGGTCATGTAGCGGACAGGAGGAAATCTTACGGCACCCGGAATACCAAGGCGATGGAGGGCCTTGCCGATCGGGCCCTTACCGCACCGGGCCAGGATATGGGTCCCCACACAAATGTGAAATCCGTCTTTCTCATAGTAGGAACAACCACCCCCGATACGCGGGTTTTTTTCAAGTATGAGCGTCCGCGCGCCCCCCTTGGCGAGGATCCCGGCACAGGCGCTGCCTCCCGGCCCGGTTCCCATGACGATCACATCGTATTTCCCTTTGCAGGCCATAGACAGGCCTCCATCAGGCAATTTGAAGATAATCGGGCGATCAAAGGACGCCCTCTGCTACAAGGTTTTCCGCAAAGGTCGCGCCGGCGGCCGAGCCCTTCCTGTAGAACACACCCGGTTCCCCCATGGGGGCCGGGATGCCGGAATGCCAGCGTCCTGCATCGGACGAATCGTAGATCTTCCCACTCCATAGATGCACCCATTCTCCTTGGGGCAGGTATGCATCCACATTCTCCGCACCCGCGTCCACGACCGGGACGACCATGAACTCTGTTCCGAGCATCCACTGGTATTCGATCTCGTACACCCCGGGGTCGTCCGGGTAGTGGAGCATGGGATGCCGCATAACCGGGACCCCTCGCTGAAACGCCTCTTCCATGAGCTCGGCACGATAGAACGAAAGGGCCCGGTAGGTCCTGGCGAAGCGTGCAAAGTGGCCCAGCGTATCCTCGTCCTCATAGAACTGGACGCTTTCCTCGGGCCGGTTGCCCTCATGGGTTCGGTAAACCGGAGAGAAAGCGCTCGTCTCCATCCACCGCATCAACAGTTCCTTCGAACGTACCAGCACTGAAAGGGTGGTGTCGCCAACGGTGAAGACCAGGGACGTATGCCCTCCGGTGTCGGTATGGTTGAGGCTGAAACCGGAAAGGCCGCCGGAAAGCATTCCCTTGATCCCGGACTTCAGGCCGTCGTGCCCATCGAAGGTGACCAGCTGGTCCCCGGCCCACATCAATGTGCTCAAGCCGGGCGCCCTTGCAGAACCGCTCCGGGAGAAGAAGGCCACCTCTCCCACCAAACCCTCTTCCTCCAGGACCTCACGATTCAGCCGGGCCCACATCTCCGGGTAGCGATTGTGAACATGGGCTGCCGCCTCACCGGAGAACAACTGCGCGTCGAAGGGCAAGTACTCCCCGTAGTCCGCCATCCAGCCGGAGATCCCTCGGTCGAGCACTTCTTCCCGGATGACGTCCTTGAGCCACGCACAGGCCGCCGGGTTCGTCAGGTCCACGAGGGCCGTGTCAAAGGTGGCCATGGCGATCATGTAGGGTTCCCCCTGCCGGTTTCGGACCAGGTATCCGGACGCCTCCGCTTCTCGAAACAGATTGCGTGCAGCCGAGCCCTTTTCTGCCACGTCCGCCAGAAAGGGGCTGATGTACGTCATCACCCGGATCCCCTGATCCCGCAGGGTCCGAACCATTTCGTCCCACCCCGGGTAGTGTTCCTCGTCGACCACCCAGTTGTACCACAACTGGGTGCCGATAAACGTCTTTCGCGGACCCATCCAGTCTTCCAGCCAGAAGGCGGCAAGGGGCGTGTCATGCTCCTGGAGTTCTTCGAGCCTCGCGTAAACCTCTTCGGTGCCTCCCTTCATGCCCACGATCGCCCCCCGGCTCATCCAGTCGGGCAGGGGCGGCATCCTTCCGGTGTAGGCCGTGTACTCCTCGATAAGTGCGAGCGGCGAACTGCCGTTCAGGATGCGACCCCGTACATGGTTCCCGAATACCTTGATCTCCACCTCATCGGGCCGCACCATGTCGAACACCGAGACCTCGTAGTTTTCCAGAAACAACGACCTTGCCTTGCTGGTGAGGTAGTTTGGAGAGGCCGTGTAGGTGGCGTCCCAGGAACCGCCTCCACCGGGGTTGAACAGGTTCGTGAAGCCTGTGAGGATCCAGGCAAAGATGTCTTCCATCGTGATCGGCAAATCGATCCCTTCCGCATCGCAACGGCCGACGCCCGGTTCTCGGGAAAAGATCTGCAGCCTGCGTCCCTTCATGTCCAGACGGGTGAACTGCTCGCCGAATCCGAAAAAGCGTTCGTCCGGGGAGGAAGCGTAGCGGAGGTAGAGCCGGTTGTATTCCGGGCCGGCGCCCGGCAGACGCAGGTCGAAACCGAGCTGGTTCTCGGACAGGGACGTGAAGTCAAGCGAGTATCCCACATCGCAGCCTTCACCCCCCAGCCGACCGGACAGGGACACTCCGTTCTGCGTTGTAACGACTTCATCCACCGTCTGGGCCGTGCAACGAACCTTCTCGTTGTCTTCCAGGGAGAAGGCCCCCCCGTTCTGGATGATGGTTTGCTCCCCCATGGCGGCGGACACGAAGCCGGCTCCCGGAACCGTCTCCCAGAGTATCTTGTCCGGGTTTGAGGCGTGGGCTATGGTCACGCGGGGAGCCCCTTCTTCGGGCCCGTCCACTTGTATGTGGAATGCGCTCGTGGGCGGCGCCTCGGTCGCAGAGGGAGGGTCGTCATCCCGATCGGTACAGCCGCCGAGCGTCAGCACAGCTGGAAGGAACAGGCCCGTCAAGGCGGTTCGTCGCCATGATCTGCGGGAGGTCGTACGAAGCCGGCCGGCCCCCTTCGAAGAACGCTTCCGGGATTTCCACATGTTCACTCCACCACGAGAAAAATGGTTTCCATCAGGCCCGTTCTTTGAATACAGGCGGACGCTTTTCAAAGTTGGCTTGCACGGCCTCGAGCTGGTTGTGTCCGCCGATCAGGGTGCGCTGGAGGCTTTCTTCGAGTTTCAGTCCTTCTTCGGCGTCGCAGGACAATACGTTCTCCCATAACTGTTTCCCTGCGGCAATGGCATCCGGAGATTTCCCGGCTATTTCTCTTGCCATCTTTTCGGCGTCCGCCAAGGGGTCCTGGCAGATGCGCGTGATCAGCCCCAATCGCAAGGCTTCTTCGGCCTCGACGATTCGCCCGGTGAATGTCAGTTCCTTGGCCACATCGAGCCGGACCAGGTCCTTGAGCGTCTGGGTCCCGGACATGTCCGGAATAAGCCCCCACTTGATCTCCATCACGGAAAAACGGGCGTCCGGAGAGGCCAGGCGGATATCCGCGCCCAGGGCGATCTGCAGCCCACCGCCAAAGGACACACCGTGCAATGCAGCGATGACCGGAACCGGTACCTGCTTCCAGATGTAGCCGGTTTGTTGAGCGTAGTTGGCCGGGTTGTCCTCTGTTCTGCGAAGCAGGTCGATGTCTTTGTGGTCGGCGGATCCCATCTTCATGAAACTCTCGAAATCAAGACCGGCACAGAAACCACGGCCCTCTCCCGACAGAACAACCGATCGGATGGATGGGTCGGCCTTTACCGCTTCTCCGGCCTCGATGATTGCTCTGAACATATCAAGACTCAATGCATTGTACTTGTCCGGTCGATTGAGGCGCACAGAAGCGACATAGTCTTTGATTTCGAGGGTAACGAGTTTCTTCATGAGTCCTCCTTACTCTTCGATGACGGCAGCGACGACCATGTCCGAGAGTTTCTGAAAACGTAAAATATTGTCACCGTCCTCTATCACACCGGCAGTGAGGCATACGAATGTGAGGTCTCGCTCAGGGTCTACCCAGAACAGGGTGGATCCCGTGCCCTGGCCGGAATAGGTTCCCGGGGACGCGGAGATGCCCATGGGCGTCGGGAAGATCCCCTCACCCCGCAGGAAGAAAGAAAGCCCCAGATAGGCGGGCCATTCGGGCCAACCACGCATTTCCCGTGCATAGTCGAAGATATCGTTGGGAAGGGTTCCGGTGTGATTCGTGGTGGCGTTCTTGATGATGCTGGGGGACAGGATGCGCACCCCGTCCAACTCGCCTCCTCGCCGGAGCATTTCCGTAAAGCGGAACAGATCGGAAGCCGTACCGATCGCTCCACCGGCGGGAAACTCTGTTTCCTCTGTGAACATGTAGTTCGACGATTCGAGCACCACAGGATCGAAGAGCCCGGGTGTGGCGTAGCGAGCTACAATGGGGACTCGGCGTTCCGCGAGATCGGGTCGGAGCACGAGGGATGTGTCCTTCATCCCCAACGGCTCGAACAGATCCTCGGCAAGGATCTGCCGGAACGGACGCTTGGCCGGATCGAGACGGCAAACCATCTCGGCCATGATGGCATGCGCTGTGCTGGCATTGTAGGAAACCATCTTGCCCGGAATGTGATGGAGACGCTCCATACAGACGCCGCTGACAAGGGTCTTGATGTTCGCGACCTGGTCCATGGGCACCATGAAGGGTATTTCCGTGTTGAGTCCACTCGTCTGGGTCAACAAGTGTCCCACGGTTACGTTCTGTTTTCCCTTTGTACCGAATTCCGGGATGACTTCACAGACCTTTGTGGTCAGCGTAAAATCACCCCTGTCGATGGCTGCAAGAATGATAGCGCCCGTTAGCTGCTTGGTTACCGACATGAGGTGGAATACGTCATCCTTCGCGGCCGCGCGCTTGTTTGCCAGGTCCGTATGACCGATTGTCTCGTGCATCGCTATTTCGCCGTGACGAGCCACGATGAAAACGGCCCCATCATAGAGCTCCCGGGCAATGTCCCTCTCGATGGTCTCAGCCAGGCGGCCGAGGGCTTTGGGGTCGAGACCCGGGTCCTTGCCTTTATCCTTTGCCATCGTCCGGACTCCTTTCTCGAAGCGTGGGTTGCGTTTTGGTTCTCTACCCCTCGTCGTTTCTTGTGCACCGAAGAAGATCGTCGGTGGACGCATGCTTGATCTCGAGTTTGCCCCGGCCGACCAGATCTTCCGGGATCACGGTCATGTCGAAGATCGAGGTGAAGACCGGGGGCAGGGGGTCTCTCTTCATGAAGAGCCCCAGAGCCTTTTCCGAGTCGTAAGGGACGAGCCGGCGCTTTTCCCGGCGGGCCCTGAAAACGATGCAGGGCCTGGTGCCCTGGCTGTCGGGCAGGTCTTCCAGATCCCGCTCCTTGCCGTAGATCTCTGTTAATTCATCTATAGGCCCGAAGTCCAGGGCCCTCAGAGGACAGGCAATGACGCAGATCGGCTTTTCGCCCCTGAGGAGCCGATCCACGCAGAGGTTGCACTTTCGGGCCGGGACGCCCAACGCATCGCTCTCGAAGACAGGGGATCCGTAGGGGCAGGCGTCATAGCACGAGCGGCATCCGTCGCACTTGTCGCTGTCAATGAGGACCGCACCGTATTCGGGTTCCTTGTAGATCGCTTCCGAAGGGCAGGCAGCGACGCAGACCGGGCTTTCGCAGTGATAGCAGGGGACCCACTGCGTGTGGAGCCGGACGTCGGGAAAGGAGCCCTTTTCGTACTGGTAGATTCGCAGGTATTTCAGGGGGCCCGGGGGAAGGCCGTGGTAGTTCTTGCAGGCCACCGAACAGGTCTGGCAGCCCGTGCATCGGCTCTGGTCAAAGAAGAAGCCGTGTTGCGTCATTCGGCGTCCTCCATCTTCTCGATCTGGACGAGGCCCTTGCAGGGGAAGGTTCCTACAACCGTTTCCGGCAACTCCTCTCCGTGGGTGAAGAGATTCGGGGCCCCTCTCTTGTCGATACCGTCGGGCATCAAGTCGGTCTTCTCTTTCTTTGGAACGTACCAGCCCCCGTGGTGGATGGCCACCGTGCCGGGGACGATTCTCGATGTCACATAGGCGGGGCCGACCATTTCCCCTATGTCGCTGTAGACCCTGACCCGATCGTTGTCCTTCACGCCCCTGCTTTTCGCGTCCGCCACGTTCATCCAGACCGCGTGGCGGTAGCAGTCGGTTCTGAGCCAGATGTTGTTGTCGAGCCAGGAGTGCACCCGGTAGTAGGAGTGGGGAGACGACATCAGCAAGGGATACTTCTTCGTCGCGTCGCTGAAGAATGTGTCTCGGCCCCCCATGGTCATCTGGGCCATGGGGGGGAGGTTCCCTCCACCGTAACATCTCCCGGTCCCGGGGGGGACCTCGTTGTGCTTCAGGTATTCCGGTCCCTTTGCCAGCTCTTCGTAGTAGAATTCGATCCTTCCCGAGGAGGTGCCCTCGAAGGGGTTTTCGCCCGCCTCGATATGGTGTTTCAGCGGATAGTAGGGTTTACCCTCCATGGGGAAGCGGAAGACGGGCCTTTTTTGAAAGGCCTCCCAATTGGGCGGGTCGAGGGGGGCAATGTCCTTTCTCCTCGCCCAATCCTCATATGCCTCTTTGTAGAGAGACTCGACGGTTTCGTCCCAATCCTCGTCGGCCGTATCCGCCATCCGGGGATTGTACATTTCGACCAGGCCAAGGCGCTTTGCGATCTGGGTCCAGACCCAGTCGTTCGGCTTGACCTCGCCCGGTGGATCCACACACTTCTGGCGATAGACGAAGTGGCTGCCGAGGTTCAGGGTCGTGGTGAACAGGGGCCAGTGCAACCCACACCCGCCGTTTCTCCCCTCGTAGGCGCTGTAGATCTGAGGAAGGAGGATGTCAGCATACCTTGCTGCAGGGGCATCGGCGTACTGGGCGAAGACCAGGGTAAAAGCCACCTTCTTCATGGCCCGGATCGTCTGGTTCATGCTCGGAAGGTTGTTTACGTGATCGTTCGACTCCAGGATCACCAGTTGGATATTCGGGGTGGGGTTGTCCGGCTTGTTGCCGATGGAGCTGTTGAACTCTTCCCTGCAGATCTCGCCCCGGTCGAGCTTCTCCCGTAAGTCAACAGCCTTGGGCCATTTGTACATGGCCATGAGTACGGGAGCACGGTAGGTTCTGCGCTTCTGTTGCCAGTCAACCCGCGGCAACGACCCGCCGAGCCTTCCCCACCAGAGGCCTGTCTCTACGGCCGCCGTTCCTCCGGGGATGAAGGTGTTGCCGGTCAAGGCCTGGAGATACATGCTCGCCCTTGCCGGGTTTTCCCCGAAGAACTGGCGGCCCATGGAGAGGGACACGTTCAGGTTAACAGGTTTGCTCTGCGCATAGAGCCTGGCGAACCCTTCGATGGTTTCCGCCGGAACGCCGCACAGGGTCTCCGCCCACTGCGGGGTCTTGTCGATGCCGTCCTCGGTGCCCAGGACGTAGGCCTTCCATTTTCGCAGGCCTTCGGGTTCCACCCATTCCTCGATGAAGTCCCTGTCGCAGAGATCTTCCTTGAACCACACATTGGCCATGGCAATCATCATGGCCACGTCCGTGGTCGGACGAATCGGGATCCACTGATCCGCGAGGACCTCGACTGAGGGCGTGTAGCGGGGTTCGATGCAGATGATGGGGATGCCCCGTTCCCTGGCCTGCAGCAGGTTGTGGCTCACCCTGCTGCTCATGAGGGAGACGGGATTGAACCCCCAGAGAACGATGAGCTTTGCGTTGAAGATATTGGTCTCATCCTGGGTGAATGCATAGTGCCCCAGGCTGATCATGCCGTCGGCGATTTCTCTGCCGTAAACCCAGTTCTGCGGCTCCTGGAAGCCGTTTGCAGAGTGCGCGCCCCACGCGGCGACCCCGGCGCCAAACCAGCGGGAAAGGGGGAAACTGCACCAGCCCTGGTAGCTGTAAGGTTGGTGGAGGATCGAGTGGGGCCCGTACTTCTCCTTCACTTCGACGAGTCTGGCCGCGATGGTGTCGAGCGCTTCTTCCCAGGAAATTCTCTCGAACTTCCCTTCGCCTCGTTCGCCGACACGCTTCATCGGATAGATCACCCGGCGGGGGTCGTCAAGGGCATGGGCCATGGCGTATCCCTTGGGGCAGGGACGGTACTGGACCATGGACGTGCTCGAAAGCTCGTCTGCCGGGTGCTCTCCTTCTCTCGCCGTGCCGGGATGGATCGTGTCATCCGGCTCCACGGACACGATTCGTCCGTCCCGGACCCGGACCTTGAGGACACACTGGTCGAAGCAGTGGAAACCGCACGAGGTGTACCGGATGAGTTCGTTTCCCTGACGGTCTTGGGGGACGTCCCGGGACACGGGTCCTTCCTTCATCTCAGTTCGCTTCAGTATATACGTTTACAGGTATGGCGGTCTGGAGGGCAAGCCCGGTGACCGGATCGTATCGGTAGTCATCCGGGACCAGGCGCTGGACATTGGATCCCTTCTCGCGGACGTCCCTATCGTCCGAGGGATCGCCCCAGCCGAAGGCGAGGGCGATGACGTCGGCCGCCAGGTCCTCGGTCCCTTCCACGATGGCCTCCACGGTTCCGTAGCCGCTGTCGACGACCACCTTGTCCCCATCCTTGACTCCCAGGGACTGCATGGCCTTCGGGTTCATCAGCAGAGGGTTGAAGGGGCGCTTCGCGCGCAGGGCCGGGATATTCTGTCCCTGGCTGCAGTACACCTCCCGCATGCGGTAGGTGATCATCCGGAAGGCGCGGTTCTCGCCGGGTTCGTAGCCGCCGCCTTCGAGCACGGGCTCGGCGCGCACTTCCCGCAGTTCGGCGATGACCTCGGGGTGGCCCACCGCCATCCGCCGGTCCTCGTGTCCGATCATGTTGGGGATGACCCTCCCCGCGATGGCTTTTTCCTCACCCCAGACGTGGCCGCCCGGGTACTTGCGCATTTCGTCCATCGGAATGCGCGCGTGGGAGAAGAGACCGTTCAGGATCTCGTCGGCGGTGGGCATTCGATCTTCAGGGATGCCCGAGATTCTCAGCCGAAGGCCCATCCGTTGTGCGAGGCCGCAGAAGACCTCCCAGTCTTCCAGCGTGTCGGCCGGTGCCTCGACGAGGGGAGGGGTGTACTGCCCGAAGGCGAAGGGGAATCCCCAGTCCATCAGCCTCGGGACGTCTGCCCGTTCGAAGGGGTGTTTGACCGCCAGGACGTAGTCGGCGAACTGGGCCGTGGCCGACATGAAGAGCTCGTTCACCACCAGGAGGTCCAATTCCTTCATGGCACGAACCGTGCCCTCCTCGTCCGGGAAGACGAGGGCGGGGTTGCCCCCCACTACGATAAGAGCGCGGATCTTGCCCTCACCGGGCGTGAGAATCTCGTCCGTGAGCGTATTGCTGGGCATCTCCGGATAGAATCCCAGACCACCTGTGGTTCCCTTGATTCCCCTGACGCGAGCAATCTCACCGGAGTACAGAGGCTTGTTGATAGGCCCCATGTTTTCCGGAATTCGCTGGGCCAGGGGCCCCTCGTTGCGAGCCATTCCACCGCGACGGTCGAAACGGCCGCACAAGGCGTTCAAGGTCATGACGAGCTGGTTGGTGAGGTTCTGGTGACGCCCCATGTGCACGCCGCTCCCTTCCTGTGCGGCACCGCTTTTCGCCTGGGACAGCATCCGCGCCGCCTGCTCGATCCGGTCGGAGGGCACCTGGGTCCGATGAGAAACGTACTCGAGATCGAAGCCCTTCACCGCGTCGTGCAGTTCGTTCATGCCGCTTACATAACTCTCCACGTATTCGCGGTCGTAGAGGTTCTGTTCGATGATGATCTTGATCATTCCTGCCAGCAGTGTAGCATCCTCTCCCGGCTTGACCTGCAGGTGGATGTCGGCACGCCGGGCAACTTCACAGCGCCGGGGGTCAATGACGATGAGCTTCATGCCCCGCTTCTGGGCGTCTTTCAACCGCTTGAAGGGGTTTGACTGGGGCATGGTCATCACGTGGGACACAACGGGATTGGTGCCCACGAACATGGCCACGTCGGCGTTTGCGATGTCAAAAAGGGTGACCGGGACCGGGGCTCCGAACAGGCGGTCCGAAGCGACGAGCGTGCTGGGGCAATCAATCGAGAAGGTTGTGTAGAGGCTGGGCGAACCGAGGGCCTCGAACCACTTGCGGACGAACCACGGGCCGCTCGCAGAAGTCCGATGGGCGCCGCAACCCAGGAACGCGGCCACGGATCTGGGGCCGTGTTCGGCCACGATCGCCTGGAGTTTCCCGGCGATCTCATCCAGGGCCTGCTCCTTGGGGATGTCGACCCTCTGGCCGTTGACCCGCTTCTTGGAGGAGAGGAGCCGCTCCGGGTGATAGATCCGCTCCACCTCGGCCCGGCCCTTCAGGCATGTGTATCCCCGAGAAACCGCGTTGTCCGGGTCTCCCCGCACCGCCAACACCCGGTTGTCCTCTACATCCACCTCGACCCCGCAGAAGGCGTGGCAGAAACGGCAGAATGACTTCTTGGTGTCGATCATTGAGGCAAGCCTCCTTCCGTTTATTCGTGAGATGACACTATCAATGGTTGGAATCATCCGCGTCATTCCCGCGCAGGCGGGAATCCAGTGGCTTCCAATCCAGAGGGCCGGCCTAGCGCTTCCTCGTCGCTGTCCTCTTGCCCGCCTTCCTGGGTGTGTTCTTCTTGATTACCGTCTTCCTGGGTTTGGCTGCGGCCTTCTTCTTGACCGTCTTCTTCACGGCCTTCTTGCCCACTGTCTTCCTTGGCTTTGCCGCCGGTTTCCCTTTTTCTTTCGTTACTGTCTTCTTTCTTGGTTTGGTTGCTGCCTTCTTTTTGACGGTCTTCTTGACCACCTTCTTCTTGGCCGCCGCCGGCTTCTTCTTGGTTTTGGCCTTCTTCTTCGGCTTGTCCGTCGCCTTCTTCCCGACGGGTTTCTCGGCCGCTTTCTTCTTGGTGGGTTTTGTGGCAGTCCTCTTCTTGACCGCAGCCTTCTTCTTCACCTTCTTCCTGCCCGTCTTCTTCGCCCGCGTTGCCTTGGCCTTCATCTTCTCCACCTTGCAGGGGATCCCGCTGTAGTTGGGCAACCCCGTGAACTCGTCTCCTTCCTCATCCGGCAGGAACCGGGAAGTGGCCGTGCCCCGCAGCTTGTCCGACGTGTCTTCGGGGTCCCTGGAATAGAGCCCCCAGCCGTGGGACAGATAGACCGTGCCGCGAAGAACGTCCCGGGTGAAGGAGACAGGGACCTCGGCCGCCCCGGTCCGCGAAGCCATCCGAACGCGCTCGCCGTCCCTGACACGCAGGGGACGCGCATCGTCCGGATGGATGAGAAGGCTGTTCTCGGGCATGTGCTTGGTGATCCACGGCTCGTTGCGGTAGATGGCGTTCACGTTTGCCTGCGTGCGAGCGGTTGTCGACAGGACAAGAGGGTACTGGGGGTCCCTCTTGGGTGGCCTGAGGCTGAGCCGATCAACAGCGGCCATGAACTCCGGAACATCCAGGTGGACCTTCTTGTCGGGTGTGCGGGTTTCACTCACGAAGTCCGCGGGTTTGCCCTTGGTCAGGATGAGGCCGTGAGGATTCGCCTCGAGTTCACCGTAGGAAGTCCTGCCCGCCCGCGCGAATAACCTGAGGAGTGCCTCCTGACGATCGATTTGCCCGGGCCTTCCCATGAACTTGCGGATCTTGTCGGCGATCTCGAAACCGTGGTGGATCGGAGCGGCATCCATGAAGTTCAGGCCCATTCGTTTTCCGATGTCACCGTAGATCTTCCACTCGGGCCGACTCTGGCCGAGGGGTTCGCGAATCTTCTTTGTGAGCTGGACGAAGCGCTCGGCATAGAGCCCGTGAAACCCAAAGGAGATGTTGTCCTGCTCGTGGAAGGAGCAGACCGGGAGCACGTAGTGGGCCATACGGCCCACCTCCGTCAGGAAGGGGTCGATCGACACGATGAACTCGAGGTCCCGGAAGGCCTTTTCCATCTTGTTCGAATGGGTGTAGGCCCTCAGCGGATTGCACCCCGTGACGACCATGGCGCGAATCTGTCCCGGTCCCGGGGTCAGGATCTCGTCCTGCAGGACCGTCACCGGCATGTTACCGCATATCTCGGGGTAGTCCCGAACCCGGGAAACATAACGGGCCCCGCCATAGGCCCTCTTCTCGCTCTGGTTGAAGTTGAGCAGGGTGGGGTTCAAGAGGGTTCCCCCTTTCACCCCTGAATTGCCCAGAATGAACATAATGGTTTGCACGGCCCATGAAACCAGGGTCGAGTGCCTGTTCGCGACGAGGCCCATGTCGTACATGAGGATGGAAGGTCTGTGGGTGGCAAGGCCTCTGGCCACCTCGAGGATGGTTGCCTTCGGGACGCCGGTTACCTTCTCCACCGCCTTGGGCGTGAACCGGGCCACGGCCCTCTTCAGCCGGTCCAGGCCCCGGGTGTGCTGGCGGACAATCGCCTGGCCATAGAGATTCTCGGAGGTGATGACGTGCAGGAGTGAGAGAATGAAATAGATATCCGTGGACGGGCGAATCGGTATGTGTTTGTCGGCCAGACGGCCCGTCTCGGTCTTGCGTGGGTCCACGACCACGAGGGTCCTGTCCGGATCCTTGGCGGCTTCCGCGAGATGCGCGCGGTGCAGGGGCCAGGAGATGACCGGGTTGGTCCCCATCAACAGGATGTATCTGGAATTGCCGAAGTCCGGGTATCCGTCCATGTAGGAACACCCGAACAGCTTCTGGTTGGCCAGGTACTTGCTGGAAAGCTCCAGTCCGATCGGGGTGTAGACATTCCTTGTGCCCATGGATCTCGCCCACTGGAAGGCCAACATGAACTGAACGGTGGGGTGCCCGGAACCCCCGAAGGCAAAGCCGATGGAACGGGGCCCGTACCTGTTGCGCACACGAAGAAGCTCCCGCGCGACACCGTCTATGGCTTCCTCCCAGGAGACCTCTACCAGGCGGTCTCCCTTGCGCTTGAGAGGGGCCGTGAGTCGGTGAGGGCTGTCGTAGTGCTGTCCCTGGTTGAGGCCCTTGTTGCAGATGTGCCCCCTGGAGTGGAGGTTGTCCTTGTCGCCGCGGATCTTTACGATTCGCTGGTTCTCGTCCAGGGTCATGATCAGGCCGCAGTTGCAGCCGCACAGAAAGCAAGCCGTAATCTTCTCCTGCATAAGATGTCCTCCTCACTTTCTATGATCTGATCCGCGTCGAGGGGGCCCATAGTTTCCGATATCGAAAAATTCGATTATCGTATTATATAGGTTTGATACGTAACAAATACGGTTACCTGTGTCAAGATCTATCTGTGGCCGGTGAGGCAGACAGCCGTGTTTCCAGTCAACCCTGGAGATGGTATGTTGGAGCACCCCAGAAGAGAGGAGAGCGTGTCATGACGGAAACCACGAGCAGGCAGGAGCTCTTGAGCAACAGAGAGCCGATCGCGGAGTACTGGCGGACCCGGCTGGAGCGGGTCAAGAAAGCGCTGGAAAAGAACAATTTTGAGGTCTTTCTCGTTGATTCGGGTTCCGAGGCGACACGCCTCGTCATGGAAGAGATCCTTCCCGCCACGGGCGCAAAGAGCATCGCCTGGGGGGGCACGATGACGATGGAGGAGATCGGTCTGGGGGAGGCGCTGCGTGGCAGAACCGACCTCACGCAAGTCGATCCGATGGCGCAAGGGCCGATGCCCGACATGGACCATTTGCGAAAGGCGTTCAGCGCTGACCTGTTCTTTTCTGGAACAAATGCGGTGACCGGGGCAGGGCAGCTGGTCAATCTCGACATGCTCGGCAACCGCATCGCCGCGATCACATTCGGCCCCACACACGTGGTCATCCTCGTCGGGAGAAACAAGATCGTCCCTGACCTGGAAGCGGCCTTCGATCGCATCAGAAACTACGTGTCGCCTGCCCATTTGAGACGGATCAGCACCTTGATGGGGTTCGAAATGGAGAACCCCTGCATGAAGACGGCCTCCTGTCAGAACTGCAAGAGCCCCATGAGAATCTGCAATGCCTGGAGCATCATCGAAAAATCCTGTCCCCAAGGAAGAATCCGGGTGATCCTCATCAACGAGGATCTTGGGGTGTGAGTCACGGCAGGGTGAGATTTACTCGATGTCGGCGAGGCCCGCCCTTCGCAGGGCCTGGACAATGCTGTCCGCCAGGCCATCGACCTTTACATAGCGGCCGATCAGCCGTCGTCCCTGGGTTGCGAAATCCGCTACCAGCTCGAGCAGTTCGCCAACCGCCGTCCTTGCCTCTTCCTCTCTCCCGAGTTGAACGTTGGCGGCGGCTCTCATCAAGGGGTCCCAGAACAGGTCGGGACAATTGAACTTCAAGGCTTCTGTATAGGCGTCTTCATACTCTTCGCGCTGATAGTGGTTCATGAAGATCGCGAGATGGAACCAGCTGGGGTGATACGGGTTGAGTTGCATCCCCTTCTGCATCAAAGCGAGTCCCCGTTCCCATTCCCCCAGAAGCATGGTGTGCCATCCGGCAACGCCTACGAAATAGGGAGAGTTGGGGTTTAGTGCCAGGGTCTTCTTGACCTGCTTCAGGTACAGTTCCTTTTCGCCTCGGTGAAAATACACGAGCGCGAGGGCGTCCTGGGCGAACTGGTTCTCCGGAGCAAGTGCCGCTCCCTTCCGGGCATATGTCATGGCTTTTTCCAGAGGTGCCTGGATCTCACAAAATCCGAGTGCGTGGTTGTCGGCATGCAGGTGGCCGAGCATGGCCCAGGCCAGCCCGTATTCCGGGTCTATTTCGATGGCCCCTTCGAGCGCCTCCAACGCTTCTTTGAAGGACTCCAGGGTCATGACGATTTCGTAGTGGTAGAATCGGAGGATGGCATCATAGGCCTGCAGCTCCGCGGGCGCCTTCTTACGGGATTCTGCGGAGAGTCTTCGTGATATCATGCCATACTGGTCGGCAATCGTTCCTGTGACTCTGTGGGCGATATCCTCCTGCATCGCAATCAAGTTAGCAGCTCTCAGGTCGCTCTTGTAGCTTTCCCCCCAGATTTGTACGCCGGTGGCCGTGTCGAGTAGTTGGATGCTCACCTTGACCGTCCTGGGACTCTTTCGGACACTGCCCGCCAGAAGAAACCGCGCGCCCAGGGTTCTGCCGACTTCCTGGGGGTCGGCCTCCTGGCCCTTGAACTGCATGGTCGACTGGAAGGCGATGACGTGCAAGTCCTGGTAACGGGCGAGTTCAGTCGTCAACTCTTCGGTCAGGCCGTCGGCGAAGTAATCCTGTCCCTCATCGCCCGTGAGATCCAGAAGCGGCATGACAGCGACAGTTGGTTCGTAGGGCGGAGTACGGTCTTGCCCTTTTGAGGGGTGTGTTGCGGTGTCCGAGGGTGGGGTCCGGGCCGTTCCGAAGGTCGGCACGTAACCGCCTTTAAGAATCTCTATGCGCACAGGGTCATTTGCCCCTGTGGTGAGATAATAGTGCTCCAGCGCACGGCGTAGTCGTCCTGCCTCCACACGAACAATCGGGTCGACCTGGGGGTCAAAGTCCTCTTTCCTCCCATACACGGATACCGCAACTGTATATCCCTTGAGGTGGGAGGCCCGGCCCTCCAGGGTCTCCTCAACCACGAAGCTCAGGAATCTCCTTTGCTTCTCGGATCCCCTGAAGTCAGCACTCCGGAGGATCCGGTCCAGCTGGAGCCTGATGGCTTTGGGCGTAGGTTTCTTTGCGGCTACCATGGTTCTATCGCCACATGTACGTAACAGTAACGTACTTCTCAGCAGGATGAAAAGGGTTCATGATCGTGTTATGAAAGAGAAAAGCCACTACATTCTAGAGCGATTTCCGGAGAAAATCCACACCTTGAAGCTTATCATGGCGGAAGATCCCGAGTTCCTCTCCGTATGTGAGGACTACGATGCCTGCATTGAGGCCTTGCGGTACTGGGCCCGGTCCAATAAGCCGGAGGCCGCCACCCGAATCAATGAATACAACACCCTTGTTCGAGAGCTCGAAGAGGAAATCATTCAGGTCGTAGCAACACGGTCATGAAATCGTCAATGAACAGAAGGGAGTTAAACGCATGGGCCTACCGATCAGCAGACGGACCTTGAAGACCGGCTTGTTTTTGAGCGTAATCTCCATATTCAGTGTCCCATTGTTGGTCGTGAGCCATGCGACAGCGGAGGCCCAGGAATCTGAAGACCTCCGGGCCAAGACACAGAATCCAGTCGGCGCAATGATCAGCGTGCCGCTGAAGAACACGCTTGATTTTGGCGCGCCGAACGGTACCGCCTATTTTCTGAACATTCAACCCGTGATTCCGGTTACCGTGGGTGACTGGAACCTGATCAATCGAGTGATTCTCCCGATCGTCCACGTTGGAGGTTTCATCGCAGGGACGCCCGGCATCCCGCAAGGCCAGCTCGGTGACGGTGCCACCGGGCTCGGGGATATCAATTACTCCGTATTCCTCTCGCCTGAATCCCCAGGCAAGGTCATCTGGGGTGTCGGCCCCTCGATCAGTCTTCCCACCGCTACCGATGACCAACTCGGCAGCGCCAAGTGGAGCGCCGGGCCCACAGTCGTTTTCCTTACCCAGCCGAAGCCCTGGACCCTGGGTGCTCTTTTCCGGCAGCTCTGGTCCTTTGCAGGCACTTCGGGTCGCCCGGATGTCAACCAGTTCCTCCTGGAGCCTTTCGTGAACTACAACCTGTCGAAAGGCTGGTATCTGCTCACCGATATGATCCTCACCGCGAACTGGGATGCAGGCTCCGGCAACCAATGGACCATACCGATCGGCGGTGGCTTTGGTAAGATGTTTACGATGGGCAAGCAGGCGATGAATTCGAAACTTGAAGCTTATTACAACGTCGAGAAGCCGAATGGGGGCCCCGATTGGCAAATGAGCTTCACGATTCAGTTTCTGTTCCCCAAATGAGAAGCAACAAAGAGAATGGTTGTGGCATCAGAAGTCGAAGGTGGAGTCGAGTGGAGAACTTCAAAACAGGAGGAATGGAGAAATGAGAACGAGAGCTTTACCTTGTCTAGTGACTCTGCTGCTGGCCCTGGGCATGGCAACTCCGGGTGTTCAAGCGGCAGACAAGCCGAACATCCTGGTGATCATGTCCGACGACGTGGGCATTACCAACATCAGCGCCTACAGTCGGGGCCTGGTGGGGTATCAGACGCCCAACATTGACCGGATCGCCACTGAAGGCATGATCTTCACGGACTACTACGCCGAACAGAGCTGCACGGCGGGGCGCTCCGCGTTTATCACCGGCCAGCATCCGGTGCGCACCGGCTTGACCAAGGTCGGGTTTCCCGGATCCGCCATAGGCATCCAGAAGGAAGATCCCACCCTGGCCGAGTTGCTCAAGAACCATGGGTATGCCACCGGCCAGTTCGGCAAGAACCACCTGGGGGACCGCAACGAGTATCTTCCAACGGTGCACGGGTTCGACGAATTCTACGGCAACCTCTACCACTTGAACGCCGAGGAAGAGCCTGAGAACCCTGACTACCCCAAAGACCCTGAATTCAGGAAACGCCTGGGGCCGCGCGGCGTGTTGGACTGCAAAGCTACGAACAAGGTCGACAAGACCGTGGACCCGCGATTCGGCCAGGTCGGGAAGCAGAGCATTGTGGACACCGGCCCCTTGACTAAGAAACGCATGGAAACTGCGGATGAGGAGTTCCTGGACCGCACCATGAAATTCATCAAGAAGAGCACCGATGCGGACAAGCCGTGGTTTGCCTGGGTCGCCACCTCCCGGATGCACTTCTATACACACCTGAAGCGGGAGAATGAGGGAGTCACGGGACTGGGCATCTTCGCCGACGGCATGGTGGAACACGACGGGCAGGTCGGGCAAATCCTCGATCTGCTGGAGAAGCTGAAGATCTCCGACAACACGATCGTTGTCTATACGGTTGACAATGGTCCTCATTACAATGAGTGGCCGGACGGCGGCATCTCACCGTTCCGTGGCGAGAAGAACACCAACTGGGAGGGTGGCTACCGGGTTCCGTGTCTGGTTCGGTGGCCTGGGAAGATCCCGGCCGGTAAGGTCTCAAACGATATCATGTCCATGCAGGACTGGGTTCCGACCTTGATGGCTGCAGCAGGCGAGCCGGATATCAAGGACAAGCTCAAGAAAGGTCATAAGGCGGCAGGCAAGACCTTCAAGGTGCATCTGGATGGCCACAACTTCCTTCCCTATATGACGGGCCAGGTGGAGAAGGGACCGCGGATTGAGTTCTTCTACTTCAGTGACGACGGTCTGCTGGTCGGCGTACGCCACAAGCAGTGGAAGCTGGTGTTTGCCGAACAACGCGCCAGGACATTCCGAGTCTGGTCCGAGCCTTTTGTGCAGCTACGCATCCCCAAGCCGTTCAACCTGCGCAGTGACCCCTTCGAACGGGCGGATACCGACTCCAATAATTATGACCGCTGGTGGATCGAGCGCAGCGCTTTCTCGGTGACAGCCATTCAGGAAATCGTGGGCCAGTTTATCGGTACGTTCAAAGAGTATCCGCCTCGCCAGAAGCCGGCAAAATTCAACGTGGACGACGTAATGGCCAACATGTACAAGACAGGAGCCCATTGATCCTGTAGTGGTCTGAAAGCAAGAGAATACGCTCGCTTACGGGCGGGAAAAACTCTCTTTGGAGGTCGATCATGCAGTTCTTTGAGATCCTGTTGTTGGGCGCCCTCGTGATGAACTCCTCTTCCGCGGCCGCAGACTCATGGGTGAAGGACCCGACCACCGGCTGTAAGCTTTGGGGGAAAGAAACCGGGGAGGATGTTTCGAAAGATGCTGCAAGTTGGTCCGGCCCCTGCGAGGGTGGCTACGCCAGCGGAACGGGGGTCCTGTCCTGGTTCTCCGAGGGTGAACTCTATGGACGGTACGAAGGGGCCGTGAAGAAGGGGAAGTTGGAGGGGCCAGGTGTCATGTTTGTCAAGCCCGAAGAGGGGAACGGATATGACCACTACCAGGCGGAGTTCGCGGGTGGGGAAATCGAGGGCCACGCGGTCTTCAAGGGTGCCAACGGGGACCGCTTCGAGGGCCAGATGAAGAAGAGCAAGATCCATGGCTATGGCATCTATATCACGGTTGAGGGGGCTCGCTACGACGGCAACTTCAAGGACGGGCTTCCCGATGGGGAAGGCATCTCCAGCGCGAAGAACGGTGAGATGTACCAGGGGAGCTTCAAGGCTGGAAAATTCCACGGCGAGGGCACGCTCATCGACGCAAACGGGGAGTTCTTCTCGGGCCGCTTCGAAAACGACGAACCGAACGGACCTGGAAGGTGGGAGGGCCCCGACGGAAGCCGCTTTGAAGGCAGTTGGCGAGACGGCGAGCCCCACGGCCCGGGAGTCTACACAGCGCCGAACGGAGACGTGTACATGGCCGAGTTCGTTGATGGCCTGGCACAGGGTGAGGTAATTCTGATCCGGGCGAACGGCGAACGGGTCGAGCAAGTCTGGAAGGACGGCAAAGAGGTCGAGTGACCGGATCTTTGGAGGGCAGAGTGATGCGAAAAGGGGTTGTTTTCCTGGTTGTTATGCTGACGGTTCTGACGGTGACGGCCACCCGCACCCCTTCAGCCTCGGCCGGTATCTTCAAGAGTCCCTTGGGCAGCGCGGCGCTCGGGGCCCTCATCGGCGGGATCGCCGGAGGCGGGAATGGAGCAGCCATCGGCGCGGCCGTTGGGGGAGGCGTCGGGCTTGTGGGCAAGGCCGGCGATGAAAGGCAGAAACGGGAAGCGGCGGAGAGGAGGCATGCCCAGGAGCGTGCCGAGTGGCAGCGGCAGAAACAGCTCGAACAGGATCGCATGCGCCGGAAACGGCAACAAACGCAGGCCAAGGCGCAGTCAGGGGACGCCATGCTGGTTTCCGAAACCCAGCGGTCCCTCATCCGGCTTGGCTACGACCCCGGGCCTGTGGGCACGATGAACCCGCAGACAACAGCAGCCATCAAGGCCTACCAGGGCAGCAAGGGACTTCTCGAGACCGGCCAACCCTCACAGGAATTGCTCAAGCACATGATCAAGAACGGAGGCTGAAGAAAGAGGTGTCGGGAACCGCCTTCGGGCACTGCCGTGGGCACCATGTACAGGATGGGCGCCCATTGATCGGGAAACAGAAGAGACCCGTACTCTTTGGAGAAGCAATGAGGGCTTATGTGCCCATCTTGTGATTGCGGTTCAAATGCCCAGGGGATTCAGAAGGGCTTGTACGGTGAACAGTATGAAAACCGCGGGGAAGAGCCAGCTCGACCAGCGGTCGATCGCCCGCGCGTGCTCCAATCTGCCCGTTCCGGCGTAGGTGGAGGTGACCACCACCTCCAGCAGGCTGGCGAAGACCAGGACCGTTGATCCGAGGATGAAGTAGTCGAGCCGGGTCAGGTAGGAGACCTTCGGCAGGTCCGACCCCACTGCGAACCGATAGGCGATCAGGGTGAGCATGGCGGTGATGGCCACGCTGATCTGGGAGCCCGACTCCTTCGGGTCGATCCAGAATACGATCCAGGACATGAACACGATGAGGAGCAATGGAATGATGACCTTAACGATGAAGTAACCCGTCTTCCGCTCGGCTTCGAAGGTGAAGGAAATCCCCGGTACAGCGTCCTCGCCGGGGACCGGCACGAAGGGTGCGGATTCTACCTTCCAACCAAGAATGTCCCAGTCGGCGACGGAGAGATCCTGCGCGATCCCGCCCGCCGAATCCGGATCGGTCAACAGCTCGACCTCGTCAAGGGCGTACCCGGCGGAGGCCAGCTGGATGGTGAAGACTTGTCGGTCGAAGGGGAATCTTTCGAGGTTGAGGGGCTGGGAGAAGGTGGCCCAGGCACGCTGAAAGTAGGTGACCTCCCCGTCGGGGGAGACCTCAACGATTTGCGGGAATGCGCGCCAGTTCCTTTGCAGATTGACGAAGAGGATCCGCGGATGCCAGATTTCATGCAGAGACCGAGCGACGTTGTCCGGGCCACCACCAACGGCCCGCGGATCCCGCCACCGATACTCGACATAAACGTTTGCGTCGAAGTTCTGATTAGCGGTATTGATCTCGTCCACATCGAGCACAAAGATGCCGATGTGCACCTGGGTTGGTCCTTGGTCTTCTGGGGGACGACTCGCTTGTGCCGGTGCCGGTGCGCCGGCTGCTAGGGCCGCAATCAGGCAGAGAAGAACTCCTCGGGACATGGTTCGAACCCCTTGGGGTGGGCAAATATGCCTTTCTTAATCAAGGATGTTCGAAGTGAACAAAGGATTCATTCTAGGCTTGCACGGGTGGCCTTTCGAAGAATTATTCGCCATAACACCCGGGTTGAATCCAAATCCGTCCAGCTCTAATCTGATACTATAAACTCTGATACTGTAGATACGGATTCCGAGACAACTTCTGGGAATGAAAGGGAGAGAAGAGCCATGAAGCGAGTCTTTTTCACGATTTCTGCTTTGATTCTGGCTGCTGCCCTGGCCGTCCCTGTCGTGGCCGACCAGCAGGCCGGCGAGATGACCCTCGATCTGGAGGAAGCGGCACAGCACTTCCGGAGCCGCGGATACTCACCCTACGCGGATCGGGGGTTCCCGACCCGGCCCATGTGGGGCGACACCCACCTACATACGGCCAACTCCCCGGATGCATTCGCCTTCGGAAACCGGCTCGGCCCGGAGGAGGCCTACCGGTTCGCCCGGGGGGAGACGGTCACGTCGGCGACGGGCCAGCGGGCTCAGCTCTCCCGGCCCCTCGACTTCCTCGTGGTCGCCGATCACGGGGTAGCCATGGGTGCCATGATGGAGCTCTACAAGGGCAATCCTGGCTTGCTGAGGGATGAGCGGCTGAAACGCTGGCACAACATGATGAACGAGAGCCCCGAGCAGGGGGTGAAAGCGGCTGGGGAACTCATCTCGGCCGGAAGCCAGGGAGACATCCCGGAGGCAATGCTCGACCCAAAGATCGCCCGGACGGTCTGGAACGCCTACACCGAGACAGCCGAACGGTTCAACGACCCGGGACGATTCACGGCCCTCATAGGCTACGAGTGGACATCGCTCATCAAGGGCAACAACCTTCACAGGGTACTCATCTTCCGGGGCGACAAGTCCAGGGCGGACCAGATTCTGCCCTTCACCTTTGCCCATAGCCCCGACCCGGAAAAGCTATGGGAGTTTATGGAGGCCTACGAGAAGAGAACCGGCGACTATGTGCTGGCGATTCCGCACAACGGCAACCTGTCGAACGGCATGATGTTTGCGCCGACCAAGTTGTCCGGAAGACCCTTCGACCGGGCCTACGCAGGGACCCGCGCACGCCGGGAGCCGGTCTACGAGGTCACCCAGATCAAGGGTGACGGTGAATCGCACCCCTTTCTCTCTCCCAACGATGAATTCGCAGACTACGAGTTGTGGGACAAGGGCAACCTCGACATGAGCGAGAAGAAGAAGGACAAGATGCTGCAATACGAGTACGCCCGGGAGGCGCTCAAGAACGGCCTCCGCCTGGGGGCCAAGCTGGGTGTGAACCCCTTCAAGTTTGGCATGGTGGGCAGTACCGATTCCCACACCACACTGGCCACCGCCGCAGAGGAGAACTTCTTCGGAAAGCACTCCGGCAAGGAGCCGAGCGCCCACCGATGGAACAAGCCTGTGCTGGCCACGCCCGCGGGCGACGTCATGGGGTGGGAGCAGGTCTCCTCGGGCCTGGCCGCCGTGTGGGCTACTGAAAACACCCGTGAGGCGATCTGGGACGCTTTCAACCGCCGCGAGGTCTACGCGACCACAGGTTCCCGCATTACGGTGCGGTTTTGGGGTGGCTGGGACTTCGAGGCCTCTCATGCGGCGAGTCGCCTGCCCGCTGAGACAGGCTACTCCAGGGGCGTTCCCATGGGTGGAGATCTCCGGAAGGTCGAGCGCGGCCAAGAGCCCACCTTTCTCGTCGCGGCACTCAAGGACCCCTACAGCGGGAACCTGGACCGCATCCAGATCGTCAAGGGCTGGCTCGACAAGAAGGGCAGGACCCACGAAAAGGTCTACAACGTAGTCTGGGGCGATGCCGAGCGCCGCGAACCGGACAAGAAGGGCAGACTGCCGCCGGTGGGCAATACCGTCGACGAGGAAGATGCGACCTGGACCAACACCATCGGGGACCCGGAGTTGATCACGGTGTGGAAGGACCCGGACTTTGATCGGGAGCAACCCGCCTTCTACTATGCCCGTGTCATCGAGATCCCGACGCCGCGCTGGACGGCCTACGATGCCAAACGGTTCGACATTTCCATGGATCGAGATGTGCCTATGTGGACCCAGGAGCGGGCGTACACCTCGCCCATCTGGTACGCGCCCTGACCCCGTGCTGACCGAATCAATCATTCGTAAAGGAGGAATCAGGATGAGCAAGAGAAATGTAGTGCAGCGATTTCTGATGATTTGTGTCCTTACGGTAGTGGTGGCCCCGGTTGCGGACGCAAAGGACTCACCGGGATTACCCCCACCGCACTCGGATGTGGAAAATGCGTTCCCGGTGCAGAAACACTACTCGCCCTACGCCGGGCGCAACTTCCCGACGCAAGTCTTCTGGGGTGACACACACCTGCACACCGGGATGTCGATGGACGCGGGAGCTTTTGGTGCAAGGCTTTCGCCTGAAGACGCGCACCGGTTTGCACGCGGCGAGGAGGTTACTTCCTCGACGGGCCTTCGGATCAAGCTTTCTCAGCCTCTCGACTTCCTCGTTGTCGCGGATCACTCCGACAATATGGGATTCTTTCCGCGACTCTACGCAGGTGATCCAAAGATGCTGGCGGACCCCACCGGCAAACGATGGTACGATATGGTACAGGCCGGCGGGCAGGAGGGCGTAAAAGCCGCCGTCGAGATCATCGTTGCCTTCTCGCAGGATAAGTTCCCCGAGGCACTGGTCTCGCTTCCCGGGAACCCGGCCTATCGTTCCGCATGGGAGGAGACGATAGAAGCCGCGGAGAAGTACAACGATCCAGGCCACTACACGGCCTTTATCGGCTACGAGTGGACGTCGAACACCGGCGGCAATAACCTGCATCGCGTGCTCGTTTACCGCGACAGCGGTGTTAAGGCCAGCGTTATGGAACCCTATACGACTCTGAAGCCGCTGGGCAGCGACAACCCGCGTGAACTGTGGAAGTGGATGGAAGAATACGAGGACAAGACCGGCGGTCAGATCCTCGCAATCCCCCACAACGGTAATCTCAGCAACGGTATCATGTTCCCGATCCGCGACACCTTCACGGGTCGTTCGTTCGATCGCGCCTATGCCGAGACCCGGGCGAAATGGGAACCACTCTACGAGGTCACCCAGATCAAGGGAGACGGTGAGGCACACTCGTTCTTGTCGCCGAACGACGAGTTCGCCGACTACGAAACCTGGGACCAGGGCAACCTCGATCTGAGCGTGGGCAAGAAGGACGACATGCTCCAGTACGAGTACGCCCGGACGGCCCTGCAGATCGGCCTGAAGCAGGAACTGAAGCTCGGGGTGAACCCTTACAAGTTCGGGATGATCGGCTCAACCGACAGTCACACCGGCCTTGCCACAGCGGAGGAAGAGAACTTCTTTGGAAAGCACTCCGGGGCGGAGCCGAGTGCGGAGCGTTACAAGCACCCCATGGCTCAGCTCGGCGACAAGAAATACGAGGGGTGGTCGATGACCGGTTCGGGTCTCGCGGCGGTATGGGCCAGGGAGAACACCCGCGGGGCGATTTTCGACGCGATGATGCGCAAAGAGACCTATGCGACGACGGGTCCGCGGATGTTGGTGCGTTTCTTCGGCGGGTGGGGGTTCACAGCACAGGACGCAATGAGTCGGCTGCCGGCTGACAGTGGTTACTCGAAAGGCGTCCCGATGGGCGGCGACCTGCCACCGGCACCGAAGGGCTCATCGGCGCCGACCTTCCTGGTGGGGGCGTTGAAAGATCCGCTCTCCGGCAATCTCGATCGAATCCAGATCGTCAAGGGTTGGCTGGACCAGAAGGGCAAGCGGCACGAGAAGGTGTATGACGTTGTGTGGGGCGATTCAAACGAGCGCAAGCCGAACAAAGAAGGTAGACTGGCGCCGGTCGGCAACACGGTTAACGTCAAGGAAGCCACCTGGACCAACACCATCGGTGATCCGGAGCTGATTGCGGTTTGGCGGGATCCTGACTTCGATCCGAAAGAACCGTCCGTCTACTATGCTCGTGTGATCGAAATCCCGACCCCCCGGTGGACGGCTTACGATGCCAGGCGCTATGGCATCACGATGGGTCCCGAGGTGCCGATGACGACCCAGGAGCGGGCCTATACGTCGCCCATCTGGTATACGCCATAGAAGTTACCAGGGGTCAGAACGGAACGGTACAAGAGGAACGTCGAACGTCCACCTTCGAATATTGAATGTGGGTGGGAAGTTACTGAGGCTTTCGCAAATCCTGTACGACCTTTGCTCCGACCTTGATGTTTCCGTGCCGGCTCATCATTCTCGTCATGCAGGTGATGATGCGATTTCCAATGCCGGGAACCGCGAGTGGCTTTTTGCCGAGCTTCTTCAACGCCTGGCTGACAACGGGCTCGGGCGTCATCCCTATCGACTTGATACCCGCCACCTCCGCGAATCCCGTTTGTGTGTTGCCGGGACATAATGCGAGGACGTCTACCCCTTTGTCCTTCAATTCGAGATAGAGCCCATTGGCCATGTGCAGGTCGTAGACCTTGGACGCGGAGTAATGCGTCCAGAACGGCATGGGCAGGAAGGCGGCAATGGACGAGAGGAAGATGATCCCGCCTCGTCCGCGTTCCACCATCTTCTTCCCATATGCGTGTGTCAGAATCATGGGGGCCCGGCAATTGACGTGAAGGAGACCGATTTCCTGCTCGAGGTCGTGATCGAGGAAATCACCTGTCAGGGCATAGCCGGCATTGTTCACGAGGAGGCCGATCTCAAGAGCATCGGTTGCTTCCAGGATGTCCGGCAGGAAATCCGGCTCTTCGAGGTCCTTTTGAACGCTCTTGACCTCAATGTCGTGTTGGGACGTCAGTTCCTCTTCCGCAGCCCTGAGCGAATCCTCTCTGCGGTCTAGGAGGACAAGGTTGAGGCCAAAGGCGGCCAGTCGCCTGGCGAACTCGGCACCGATTCCGGAACCGGCACCTGTGATGAGGGCCCACGGGCCGTACTTCTCTTTGAACCGTTCCATGACACCTCCGCCTTGTTATGGGTTGGAGTCACTGGATTTTACAATGATACAACACCGGTATCCCCTGTCAATTCAAGGGGATAGGTGAGGTTCAGGAAGGGCAAGGGATTGACAGCCCGGAGCCGCCACGTGTATGTGTTGAACATTCACAACGTGAAGAGACAGGGATGAGACCACTGAGAGACCTTCTGACAGAACCGCTTCTGCATTTGTTCGTACTCGCGTTGGTGCTCTTCGGGCTTCACGCTGTGTTGGAGAGAGGCTCGGGACCGGCTGAAGCGGATCCTTCCCTCGTAGAGATTTCATCTGCAGATATCGAATGGTTCAGGACCATGTGGAAGAAGCGCATGGGACGTGAGCCGACCGTGGAGGAGCTTCGCGGCCAGGTCAATCAGGTGATTCGGGAGAGGATCCTCGAGCGGGAGGCCATCGGAATGGGTCTGGACAAGGACGACGTAGTGGTACGCCGTCGATTGGCCCAGAAGATGGAATTCCTGTTCAAAGACCTTGCGACCTTGAAGGAGCCCTCGGATGAAGACCTGCGCCGATACCTGGAGGACAACCGGGATCAGTACGAGAGACCGGCTCGGGTGACCTTCACCCAAGTCTTCTTCAACACGGACAAGCGGGGTGTGGATGGCACCGAGCAGGCTGTGAAGGCCTTCCTCGCATCGCCGGAGGCGGTGGGTGGAGAGCCACGGGATGTCCAACAACTCGGGGACGCTACCATGCTGCCTTCCCGGTGTGCGGAATGCGATGCTCGGGAAATCCAGGGCCGGTTCGGCGTAGCGTTTGCCGAGGAGGTAGAGAATCTGGCGCCCGGTTCATGGCATGGACCGGTCGTGTCGGGATATGGGCTGCACGCAGTCTATGTGCAGGATCGCGCAAACGCTCGACTTCCAGCATTCGACGAAATCAGGCAACAAGTCCAGGCGGATTGGATTTCAGAGCAGCAGCGCGAGAATACAAGAAAGACCTACCAGGAACTTCGTTTGCAGTATACCGTCCTTCTGGAAGGTATGCCCTACGACGTCGACCTTGACAATTCGCAAACAGATGAATGAGGGCGCGTTTTCTCGAATATGCTGTGTAGAGTACTAACAGCCTCGGTGATCGTTGGGTGCCTCTGGTGTTGGCTCGCAGGTGAGTCTGCCGTGGCCGACAATATTCGCCCTGCCTCTCTTGAGATGGAGGAGTCCGGTTCCGCCGCGATCCGGGTGGTCTGGAAGGTGCCTCTCTACCAGAGCATCCCGGACCGTTTCATGCCGACTTTCCCGCAGGATTGCCGGATGACGTCGCCCAAAAAGCGCCTGACCACGGGAAACGCGATCATCGAGATGTGGAACATGGCGTGCGAACAGGGCTTGGCCGGTGCACGAATCAGCATAGAGGGACTCGAGCAGACGGTGACGGAGGCGCTGGTAAGAGCCCGTCTCGCGGACGGGTCTGTGCATCGTCAAGTCCTGCGCCCGACGCAGCCGGAGGCGACCATCCCGGACCCAGCATCAGAACGTAAGGGGAAGACAACGGTTCTGGATTTGACCCTGAAGCTCGGAGATCGGTGGCGCTATTTCCTGCTTCTGCCTGCAGCGTGGCTCATCAGCATGCGGCCTCGGGCCCGTAGACGAGGTATTCTCCTCTGCGCTGTCGCCCTCGCAGCCGGCGCACTGTGCGGACACGCACTGGGGCGGAGTCCCCTGCAGGAAAAGATTTTTCGGCAGGACGTTCTTTCGGGTGCGGAAGCCAGGCGAGTCCTTCAGGGACTGATGCTGAATACTTATCGCGCCTTCATGCTGGATACGGACGAGGAAATCTACGACTACCTGGCCCGAAGCGTTTCCGGTCAGTTCCTGAACGAGGTGTACTTACAGAACCGCGAGGCAATGAAGATGGACGAGACGGCAGGTTCGTCGACCCTTGTCGACCGGTTGGACATCAAGAAGATTGAATCGATGGAACGGCTGGAGGACGGAGCTATCGCCATGGTGGCGAGTTGGGATGTGTATGGTTCGGTGAGCCATTCAGGGCACGTTCACTATCGCTGCAATGCCTACACGGCCGAATTGACGATGGTGCCGACAGAGGACTACTGGAAGTTGACAAGCTTTCAACTGCTCGACGAAGAGAGAGTCATCTGAAGAGGAGATGTGTGACCATGAAGGGACTCATCGAATTTCTGAAGACGACTGCATTGGGCGGTCTGTTCGTGGTGCTGCCAGTTCTCCTTCTTTACATGTTCCTCGGAGAGGTCCTGGATCTGGTGATCGGGTTGGCAACACCCATCGCCGACCTGTTTCCTGAAGGGACGTTTGACAAGATAACCGCCCCGTTTCCGATTGCGGTGCTCCTGCTCGTTGGCGTATCGTTCATCATCGGCCTCGCTTTGCGTGTGGAGGTCGGGAGGAGTCTGGGCGGTTGGCTCGAGCGAAACGTGTTCGGCCGATTACCTGTGTACGGCGCTCTGAAGAGTCTGACAAAGGCGTTTGGAGAAGCAGGGGAGGGCGCTGCCTTCAGACCGGCTCTGCTGGCCGGTTCTGATGGAGTCAAAGAACTCATCTATGTGGTCGAGGATCACGGCGATGGGCAGTTGACCATCCTGGTGCCTTGGGCGCCCACCGCCTTCTCCGGGTTTGTGAAGATCGTGGGGAAGGATCGGGTCGAGATGCTGGACACGAATCTGGGCGAGGCCTCCCGGGTCCTGAGCCAGTGGGGTGTGGGTGTACGCGAGCTCCTCGGCAAAGGATGATTGGCTGGAATAGGGTACTAATTTCCAGGGAAAGATAGTTGTTTGCCTCCTCTGTCGTCATATTTCGGCGAAAAATGACGACATGGTAGTCAATCAAGAAGAGGGATGAGTGATGACGAGACAAAAAACAGCGGCATCAGGCCCGGAGCAGTCGGGTTGGCGGTTTCGCGCAGGGATCGTCGTCTTGGTGGTGGGATGGTTGAGTCCACTCCTGGTGCCCGTAGTGGTTGCAACGGATCTGCCGACGGAATGGAAGACAGTCCTTTCCGGATTCCTTATGGTCGGCATTCCGGAAGTATTTACCGTTGCTGCGATAGCCATCCTGGGCAAATCCGGGTTCAACCTTATCAAAGAGCGAATTTTCTCCTTCTTGAAGCGACACGGCCCCGCGGACGAAGTCGGCCGTACCCGCTATCGCATCGGAACCGTCATGTTCGTGGTGCCGATTCTTTTCGGCTGGCTTGCGCCGTATGGACCCGATCGCATGTTGGGTCACGAAGTTCAGAACCTCTGGTTGAACATCGTCACGGACCTCATGTTCATATCCAGTTTCTTCGTTCTGGGTGGTGACTTCTGGGACAAGCTGAGAGCGCTCTTCCTTCGCGAGGCAAAGGCGAAACTCCCCGTCCGGGCCTAGCGAGTTCGGTGGCAGGGAAAGGTGCCGACGGATGAAGATCAAGCCGGAGGACAAGGCCAGGTTCAAGCGTGCGTACCTGCAGTTGAGCCGGCTTGAGAGGTTGACGGATGTCGTCTATGCACTCGTCATATGGCATCTCTTCTCGCTCGTTCCAACCCCAACTGCAGAGGAATGGAATGGGGGGGCGCCCGGTGCGTTTCTAACGGAAAACGCGACGGCTCTCGCGCTGGTCTTCATCGCCATTGCCGTCAGTATCATCTACTGGATTCAGAACAACACCCTCTTCGGCAACCTCGAACGCACCGACACGCGACACACGTCATTGTCGATCCTGCAAATCTTCTTTCTCCTGCTGTTTCTCCTTTCCATGAAGCTCGGCATCGAGTTGGGCGGCTCGCTACGGTCGCGGGTGTTCGAGAGCGTGACGGCGGCGCTTGTCGGCATCGCGGGAGGTTGGGCGTGGTCGCATGCGATCAAAGAGCGACGTTTGCTGTTGCCGGAGGTCACGGATTCCTATGCACGCCAACTCCAGGACAGGATCCTGGCCGAACCGATCACGGCAACCATTACGATCCTCCTGGCTTTTGCTGGACCTGTTTTCTGGGAAGTCGGATGGCTTTCCTATCCATTCATCGTTATTCTGGTTCGACGCCGGAGGGAACGAAGACATCCTGTTGAATGACAAAGGGGTGGTCTCATCGTCCGATTCAGTATCTGTGGGAAGGAGATTCTTGCTCGCACTGTCCCTCGGCGCGGCGTTTCTGCTGTCGGCTGAGAGTGGGACCGCATTACCCTCCTATCGAATACTGCGAGCATAGAGAGGCAAATTCACGGGCATCCGGTATTGGTTGACACGGAGCACCTCATTGTGGTTATCAAGGACACTGTCTGAAGGATCCATCTTGGCTCCATTCCGGGACTTGGGGGGGAGATGATGAATCAAGAGTCCAGAAACCCGTTGCTCAGCTTGCCGGAAATCTTGCTGCGGGGGGTGGGTCAGGTCTTCTTCCAGAACAACCCGTGGACCGGGCTCATCATCATCGCTGGTGTTGCGATCAGCTCCTGGATGGCCGCCGTGGATTTTTTGCTGGGCGCTGTAGTGGCGACACTCGTGGCCGGATGGTTCGAGGCGGATGAGGAGAGCATAAGAAGCGGTTTTTTCAGTTTCGGCGGAGGCTATGTGGGCCTGCTGGTCGGCATTTTCGCCCACCCGGTCATGGACCATCCGGTCCTCGAGCTTACGGTCTTCGTGATGCTGGGTGGCATCCTGGCCGTGCCGCTGACATCCGGACTGGCACACGCCCTCAAGAGACTGGACCTGCCTGCTGCGATGTTCCCGGTCGTTGTGTTGTTGTGGGCCATCCTGGCGGGGATCCTCCATACGGGCCTCGCAGATCTTTCTGCTGTGTCGCCACTGTTGGCCGACCACCCGGATACCAGCCTGCCGTACACCTGGAAGACCTGGTTTTTCGGACTCACCAACGGGTTCGGGCGGGTCTTCGTGCAATTCCACCCGGTCACGGGCCTGTTCATTCTCGTGGGCATCCTGGTGAACTCACGTATCTCGGCCTTGATGGCGCTTCTCGGCGGCGGCCTATCGATTCTGTTGGGCTACCTGTTCGGGCAGTACGAACCGATCCTTCGTACGGGCGTGATGAGCTCCAATCCGATCTTGACGGCCATCGCCCTGGGAGGGTTCTACCTCTATTTCAGCTGGCGATCGGTGATCTACGCCTTGCTGGGAGCATTGCTCTCCATATGGTTGTTCGTGGCTATGACCGTTATTCTGGCGCCTACGGGACTTCCCGCCTCGGTCCTGCCGATGGTCCTGGTGGTGTGGATCATGCTGCTCGGAGGCCAGACCTTCGGGTTTGTCGAGCAGGTTCCCCTGTCAGAGGTGACGAAGCCTGAAGAACACTTGAAACATCCCGGCAGGTAGATTCTCTTAGCGAGGGAGGACGTGTTGATAAGATCCGGACCATTGAGTTACGACCACGGGGCTGTCGACACGCCTCTGCTCTACATGACCATAGGAGCGAGTCTGCGGAGGATCGCCGAGCAGAATCCCGACAGGGAAGCGCTCGTCTCCGTGCATCAGGATCGGCGGTTTACTTACGGGCAATTCGATGGGCTGACCGATCAACTGGCAAAGGGGCTTCTCAAGCTCGGGGTCAAGAAGGGCGACCGTGCGGGCATCTGGGCGGTAAACCGTTGGGAATGGGTGGCCATGCAGTTCGCGACCGCCAAGATCGGGGCGGTTCTCGTGAACATCAACCCTGCCTACCGGACCCACGAACTCAGGTACGCCCTCGAGCAGTCCGGGACAGAGACGCTGGTGCTGATGCACTCGTTCAAGACCTCCCTTTACTACGAGATGCTGTTGGATCTCTGCCCCGAGATCCCTCGATCCACACCGGGCGACCTGGATGCGCCTGTTTTACCCGCCCTCAAGAACGTGGTCCTCATCGACGGCAACGAGGATGGCACCTTCTGCTTCGAGGACATCCTGGAGGATGGGGCAAGAGTGCCGGACGAGGATCTGGAGGCGGTTACCCCCGAGCTGGACCCGGACGATGACATCAATATCCAGTACACGTCGGGCACGACCGGCTTTCCCAAGGGCGTCACCCTGACCCACTTCAATATCCTGAACAACGGCTATCACGTGGCACAAGCCATGCGCTTCACGGAGGCAGACTGCCTGTGCATTCCTGTTCCTTTCTATCACTGCTTCGGGATGGTCATGTCGAATCTCTCCTGTGTGTCCACGGGCGCGAAGATGGTGATCCCCTGTCCTATCTTCGAACCGGTGCCGGTGTTCGAGGCGGTGGAGCAAGAGAGATGTACAGCCCTGCACGGCGTTCCGACCATGTTCATTGCAGAGCTCAACCTTCCCGACTTCGAGAAGTACGATCTCTCGACTCTGAGAACGGGCATCATGGCCGGTGCCCCCTGCCCGACCAAGACGATGGAAGAGGTCATCGAGAAGATGAACATGAAGGAGGTGGTCATCGCGTACGGTCAGACCGAGGCGTCACCCGTTACGACCATGACCCGGATCCAGGACTCTCTGGAGCGGCGCGTCTCCACGGTAGGGCGAGTGATGCCGTGGCAGGAGCTCAAAATCATCGATCCGGCTACGGGCCGGAGTGCGGCAAGGGGAGAGCAGGGCGAGTTGTGTTTCCGGGGCTATCACGTGATGAGCCGGTACTACAACAACCCGGAAGCCACGGCCGACACGATCGACGGGTCGGGCTGGTTGCACAGCGGGGACCTGGGTACCATGGACGGGGAAGGCTACGTGAAGATCACGGGCAGGATCAAGGAAATGGTGATTCGGGGAGGTGAAAACCTCTACCCCAGGGAAATCGAGGAGTTCGTGCTGACCCATCCCAAGGTCATGGACGTCTACGTCCTCGGCGTGCCGGATTTGAAGTACGGTGAGGAGCTGATGGCATGGGTTTTGCCGAAGGAGGGTGAAGTGCTCAGCGCCGATGACATGAAGGACTTTTGCAGGGGAAAGATCGCCCACTTCAAGGTGCCGAAGTACTGGAAGTTCGTGGCCGGAGCAGAGGACTTCCCCATGACCGTCACCGGCAAGATTCAGAAGTTCAAGATGCGCGAGACCGCCATCGAGGAACTGGGCCTCCAGGAAGCCTCAAAGATCGAGACGGCCTAGTAGACCACTGACAAACCGCATTGCCACCTTCTTTGAAAACTTGTCTGTATCTCGATCCTTACAATTAGGGGACGTTCTTGACTAATTGGACAAACTGCCTGACGAGACGTTAGTCCAATTAGTCAAGAACGTCCCCCTTTCCTAGAACGTCCCCCTTTCCCAGGAAGCCTTCAAGATCGAAACCGCGTAGGTGCGGTGTCCGTCATGCCCGCGCAGGCGGGACTCCAGAGGCTCCCTGGCATACTCTCTGTCGAGAGGGATTGGTTATTCGTGACTCGAGGTTACCGGGGATAGGAAGAAGCGGACGATGATGAGGAGCAGGCTGAGCAGGATCACGTATTTTGAAACCGTCAGGGTCGTTCGCCAGAAGGGGTTTCCCGTCTTGAGGATCTCATAGTCTTCTACATAGATGGTCTCGCAGGCGCCGTTTCCCGTGTCCGTTCGGTTCGTGCTCGTTCCGCGATGAAACTCTCCTCCGGTGTGGGAGTATTCCGCCAGGTAGCCCTTCAGGTAGACCTGATCTCCACGAGATGTTTTCAGAAGCGACCGGGTCACCGATTCGTCGTGGCTCAGGAGGTGATTGTTCGACAGGCAAGTGTGTTTGAATTTGGCTCCGATCTCCTGATTGGGCCAGTAATACGTGCAGGTCCACGAGTCACTTGTGAACCGCATTTCCTTGTAGACCTCGGTCAGTACGTTGCTCCCCCAGATCACGCACAGATCCTTGACGTTGATGAAGTCCTTCCACTGGCCGTGGTGGTAGATGTCCCACCACGTGCCGCAGTTGTGATAGGAGACGACCAGTCCATATAGCTCGTAGGTATAGCGTGGGGTGATGGTGTAGACCATTTCGCCTGTCTCGATCTGGAAGGGGGCCATGTTTACGGGTGTCTGAACCGGGGGTTGCAGGATCTCTTCGAGGACGGCATCGCCGTCGGGCAGGCCGTCCTTGAGAAGATAGGAAACCGAAAAGAGTCCGATACTGATGAGAAGGGTCAGTCTGAGAAGGGCGTTCCAGGGAAGGAAAGGGCGGGATTTTCTCGGAGCAATCTCGGTCATTTGGGCCGGAGGGTGAGAGGCGTACCCGGGAGGTCTGTACTTCTCGATCACAATGCCGCACTGGAGGCATTCCACGGCATCCTGCTGTTCGAATCCGCATTTAGGGCAAGTCGTCATACGAACACTCCTTATATCTATATCGCCCCGGAAGGGGGAAATCCTTATTCCGGGCCTCCCGAGGGGGTGGATTGTGGCTCCATTCAGGGTCTGATATTCTCTCGGACCAGGGGTTCACGAAGAAGGAGGGAACGACGATGCGATTGCGCCAGGTCTGCCTTGTTGCCGAGAAGCTGGAGCCGGTCGTGGCTGACCTTACGGCCGTGCTGGGTCTGGAGGTCGCGTACCGGGACCCGCTGGTGATCTACTTCGGGCTCGAGAATGCGGTCATGCCGATCAACGGGGACTTCCTGGAGGTGGTGGCGCCGGTCCAGGAGAATACCACCGCAGGACGCTACCTCGAACGTCGTGGCGGTAACGGCGGGTACATGGTGCTTCTGCAGTGTGCCGATGCGCAGGCCGAGCGGGAGCGGATCTTGGGTCTCGGTGTTCGTTCGGTCTTCACCCTGGACAATCCGGAGTATCGCTGTACCCACTTCCATCCCCGCGACACGGGCGGCGTGCTCCTGTCCGTGGATTCGGTGGCACCCGGAGCGGATCCTACGGAGAGAATGTGCATGTGGGAACCGGGGGGTCCGGACTGGAAAGAGTCGGTGCGGACAGACGTGGTGACGGGTCTCGTGGGAGCGGAAATACAGAGCGAGGACCCGGCCGGTCTGGCCGAGCTGTGGGCACGGATCCTGGGGCTTCCTCTGACGGAGTGCGGTGCCGATGCGCCGCACATACAGCTCCAGAACGGGTCGATCCGCTTCGAGCCTGCCACCGACGGACGCGGGCCGGGCGTCGGGGCCTTTGACCTGGAAGTGGCAGATAAAGCCCGCTTGCTGGCCGTTGCCAAAGAGCGGGGCTGCGAGTGTACAGACGATCAGGTCATACTCTGCGGCACTCGGGTGAACTTGGTGTAGGTGTAGCACAGGTAGGGGTCAGGGATCGGGCCTATCCACACCTCCCCGACAAGCACGGTGGCAATCAGGGGACGTTGTTCAATTCATTAACTCAGGCGTCGTTACAGCGGCGGTGCCCAGCCGCCGGTCTTCACGCTCACGTCGGCCTCTTCCAGCGCCCGTTTGCCGGCCTTCATCTGCAGAGCGGTCTGGGCAACCTGGGTGGCCGCCATGTTCATGAGGGTCATCCCGACCAGATCCTCCTTGACCGCGAACCGGGTCTCGCGGATCGGGATGCCCATCCCTTCCCTCGTGGAGACCGCGGAGGCGCCGAAGGAGACCTGGGTCAGCCCCATGGCGAGCAGAGAAAGGGCCATTGTCTGCAGCGCCGTATCCTCCCCGGCATTCCTGTAAAATGCGACGGTCAGGGGTGCGGCCACCTTGCCGCGGAGCCGGAAGTCGTGGACAAAGGTCCGGCACCGGTCGATAAAGGTCTTCACCTGCCCCGGGATCGTGGCAATGTAGACGGGTGCCGCGAGCAGGATGCCGTCCGCTTCCATCATCTTCTTGTGGATGATCTGCATGTCGTCCTTGATGCTGCAGTTGTACTCTTTTACAGGAACCGGGACGACGTCGAGGCCGACCTCCTTTTGCACCTTGTGGACCCTGCGAAGGCAGGCTTCACAACCGACACAGTACTCGATCCGGTAGTCCTGGAGATGAATGAGCTCAGTCGTCGCGTGCCCCCCGGACTCCACCACCTGCAAGGCCTGTTCCAGGTAATACTGGCAGTTCCCGTCCTTGATGGGTGTGCCCACGATGCCCAGGATCTTCACCTTCAAGTCGTCAGGGGTCATGATCGTTCCTTTTCAGAAAGGCGGATTTCAAGTAGAATGCAAACCGGGATAGATTCTCTCACGGAAGGAAATTGGTTTCAATAAAGGAGGACAATATGGCGACAGTTACGGTTCTTGGTGGGTGTGGTGCGGTCGGAAGCGTGGCCGTGAAGAGCCTGGCGGCACAGGACATGTTTTCCAGGATTCGTATCGGCGATGTGAACATGCCCAGGGCCAGAGAAATTATCGCCGAGACCGGATCCAGGAAGCTCTCGGCGGTCAAGGTGAATGCGCAGGACCCTGCGAGCATCAGAAAGACGATCAAAGGCAGCGACATCGTGCTCAACTGTGTGGGGCCCTTCTACAAGAGCGTGAAGACGATCCTGGATGTGGTGATCGAAGAGCGAATCAACTACGTGGACATCTGCGACGATGTGGATGTGACCATGGACATCCTGAAGATGCACAGGGCGGCCAAGAAGGCCGGAATTACGGCCCTCATCGGGATGGGCGCCTCCCCCGGGGTCACGAACCTGCTTGCGAAGCTCGTGGCCGACACGCTCCTGGACGAGACCGACTCGGTCGACATCTTCCACACCCACGGGGGCGAGCCGATAGAAGGGGAGGGTGTCATCGGTCATCGTTTCCACTGCATGACGATTGACATCCCCATGTTCCTGGATGGGAAGCTCAAGTATGTGCAGTACTTCCGGGAGGACGGGATTGCGCTTAGGCAGACCTTCGACTTCCCGATCGTGGGGAAGAAGATTCCGCTCTACCCGTATCCCCACCCGGAGCAGGTCACCCTGCCGAAGTACATCAAGCTCAGACAGGTCACGAACAAGGGGTCGGTCCTCCCGATCGAGTACTATGAACTGACCGGGAACGTCTGCAAATTGGGCCTGGCAAGCAAAGAGCCCCTCGACGTGCAAGGAAAGCAAGTCGTGCCGTACGATTTCGCGGTCGCGTACATCATCCGGGAACGTGACAAGATCCTCAAGCGAACGAAATTCGGTACCCAGCGGGGGGCCATGGCGGTCGTCGTAAAGGGCAAGAAGAACAGAAAACGGGAGGAGTACAGGGTCCACATGGCCTCCGAAGGAGGTGGGTTGGGCGAGGGAACCGGGATCCCTGCCGCCATGGGTGTGATCCTGATGGATCAGGGCAAGGTCACCGCCAAGGGCGTGTTGCCCCCGGAGGGATGCGTGGACCCGAATGATTTCATCAACCTGCGAAAAGCGATGAAGCCGATCAAGCAGAAGGGAAAGAAAAAGGCGGTCGAGGTGCTGTATGCAGAACGGATCGATGCACGGGGAAAAGTGACAAAGTTTGATATCTAAAGAGGCCGCATGAAGCCAGACAAGTACATCTTAGCCATCGACCACGGCACGTCCGGTGTCAAGGTCTCCCTCATATCGGTGCACGGACAGGTGGTGGCCTCTGATTTCGAGAAGACCCCCATCCACTTCCTGCCCGGCGGTGGCGCCGAACAGGACCCCGAGGACTGGTGGAAGGCGTTGCTGGCAACATCCAGGAGACTCGTGGGCAAGGGCGTGGTGCCTGCCGATGCGATCGAGGCGGTCTGTGTGTCGAGCACCTTCTCCAGTACGGTGGCGGTGGACGCCCAGGGCAACCACCTGATGAACTCGCTCACCTGGATGGACTCCCGCGGAGCCCCGTACGTCGCGCAGGCGATGAAGGGCTTTCCGAACGTGATGGGCTACGGGCTGCCCAAGATCGTGGAATGGGTGTCCAAGACCGGTGGCGCGCCGTCGCTCTCCGGGAAGGATGACGTTGCCCATGCACTGCTCTGGAGGAACGAGTTCCCTCAGATCTACGAAAAGACACACATGTTCCTCCCGAGCAAGGATTACCTGAACCTGAGGTTGACGGGCGAGTTTGCCGCCTCTTTCGACTCGATACAGCTCTTCTGGGCAACCGACACGAGAGATATCAACCATGTGCACTACGACGACAGGTTGATCCGAATCCTGGGGATCGACAGGGAGAAGCTGCCTCCCCTCAAGGCGTCAACCGACATCCTCGGCCCCATGTTGCCGGCCGTGGCGGACGAAATCGGCCTGCCCGGAGATGTGAAGGTCGTGATGGGCTCGCCGGACCACCAGTGCGCGCTCATCGGGTCAGGAGCGGTGAGAGAATACGAGGGGCACGTCTACATCGGAACGTCATCCTGGGTGCAGTGCATCGTGCCCTTCAAGAAATCGGACATCTTCCACGCCATCGCATCGATTCCCACCGCAATTCCCGGGAAGTACCAGAGCGCGAACGAACAGGACCTCGCAGGTGGATGCCTTGGCTTTCTCGGGGACAACATCCTGTTCCACAAGAACCAACTCGTTACGGGCGAGCCCCCTGAGAATCCCTACGAGATCATGGACGAGGTGGCGAGCCGGGTCGAACCGGGCAGTCACAAGCTCATCTTCACGCCCTGGCTCAACGGGGAGAGGACCCCGGTGGACAGCACGACCCTCCGGGGCGGTCTATACAACATCTCGAAAACCACCAACCTCGATCACATCGTGAGGGCTTTCCTTGAGGGAGTTGCGTACAACACAAGGTGGAGTCTCGGGTATGTGGAGAAGTTCGTGAAGCGTCCTTTGAATCCACTCAATATCGTGGGAGGGGGTGCCAGATCGGACGTGTGGTGCCAGATCTTTTCCGACGTGCTCGGCCGGGAGATCAGGCAGGTGAAGGACCCGCTCCAGGCGAATGCCCGGGGGGCCGCCTTCATCGCTTCGGTCGGCCTGGGGCGCATCGGATTCGATGATATACCCGATTTGATCTCCTACGAGGCAAGCTTTGCCCCCAACCCGGAAAACCGCAGGGTCTACGACGAGCTGTTCGGCTGCTTCCTCGAGATATACAAAAAGAACAGGGGGATGTTCGCAAGGTTGAACCAGGAGTCATCGGCGTGAAGAAACCTGCCGGAAGGGAGACGGAGACGTGTTGATGGGTAAGAAACGAACGAGAAAGTGGCGGGTAGCCTCTGTCTGCGCCTTGCTTGGGTTCGCCGTGGTTTGTATCGGCTCGTGCAGTAAGGCTCCGCGCACGCAGCTGGACCTGTCTGTTTTCCAGAAGGCGGGCGCGAGCCAAGAACAGGAGAGCAAAGACCGGTTCGAATGTCACACCCGTGCGGTGCAGCGAACAGGGTTTGATCCTGCCATTCGTCCTCCGGAGGATACCTCCCCGATGCGTGCCGAGGAAAAAAGGGAGCTCGAAGCACAGCAGTTCGTGGAACGGAGGAAGCAACAGATGCTGTACGACGAGGCCCTGAAAAAGTGCATGACGGAGCGTGGCTACACCATCATAGACCACTAAGGGCCCGCGAAGAAATATTTTCACATTTTCGCATCTCATCTT